>JAFEHB010000035.1_pt1 | contig 166434 bp, 143 predicted proteins | sample 9267121 | NCBI WGS metagenome assembly JAFEHB01 (sample SAMN17103336, study PRJNA684904) | human gut metagenome | isolation source: diarrhea sample from child under the age of five | host: Homo sapiens | place: South Africa: Mafikeng, Mafikeng Provincial Hospital | collected 2019-09 | reverse complement strand
AACATTATCAATCTGTCGTTCCAGATCATCTTTCTGTTTATGGCTGGAAACGCGATAATATCCAATTGTAATGCGATTTTTAGGCTTTACATTTATTACCTGGTTGAGTTGCTCATCGGAATAATATCTATAGCCACTTACTGTAGTATGATGCGGATGAAGTTTTCCATTGGCATCCCAATTTCGTAATGTCTGGGCGGATACGCCTATAATTTTTGAAAATTCATGTATAGAATAATATTTACTCAAAGCATCAACTCTTTTCAATAATATTCTGCTCTAATATCTTATAAAACTCAACATGTACTTATATGATTTTTATAATTTATATTTAACTGTTAATAACCTCCGGAAATTTTTTCTTTTCTTATTATATCAGAAAATGTGTTCGATTATAGATTTTTTTCTCTTTTTATGCAAAAAACCTCCTCCGTTTTTACTGCCGGAGGAGTTTTTTCTATTTTTATGCATTTTTCTTTCGATTTCGCTGTATCACACTGCTTTTAAAAGCTTTATACATTGCTGGTGACAACTCTGGTGCATCTTCATCTGGTACAATTGGTGATTTTTTTGCATTCATAACTTCCTGTATTTGCTCTTTTGTCGGCTTCTGCCCTTTATTAATAGTAAATGTTTTGATCATAATAGAGCCTCCTCTCCGATTCCGTTGCCAACCTAGCTGAAATCAACCGAATGTTTTCTTTTCTTTCGGTAAACACCACAAATAAAACTTCACCAACACATCCTATAGCAATATATCTGTCTTCTTCTGTACTGTGCTCAAAATCATACATTTCTATGTAATTCTTATCTTAAAATACATATGCTGCAGTTTCGAATGATATCTTATGTTTTTTCTGATTGATCAGATTCTTTTCCTGATCCCACTCAAATTTCAATTAATCACTCTCCTGCTTTTTTCTAAGTATATCATACATGGAATTTTCAGACTAGTAAAATAAATATAAACAATATTATAATAGTATAAGAAAAAGCGGCAGAACCTCTATTTCTACAGGCTCTACCGCTTTCTGTCTGAGTTCCCCTCAAAAAATCTCTATACGTTATATCAGAACAGTCCTGTGATCTTACCGCTCTCGTCTACGTCGATCTTAGTTGCTGCCGGTACTTTCGGGAGACCTGGCATGGTCATGATCTCACCTGTCAGTGCAACAATAAATCCTGCTCCTGCGGAAATCTTAAGATTTCTTACTGTTACCTCAAAATCTGTCGGAGCACCAAGCTTTGTCTGGTCGTCTGTTAAGCTGTACTGGGTCTTAGCTACACAGATCGGACAGTTGCCAAATCCAAGTGCCTCCAGCTGTTTCGCCTGCTTCTGAGCATTTGCTGTAAGAACCACTTTCTTTCCACCGTAAACCTTCTGTACGATCTGGTTTAGTTTGTCCTCGATGGAGCCTTCCAGTTCATAAGCATATGTGAAATCATTCGGCTCTTCAACAAGACGGATTACTTCCTCAGCAAGCTTGATTCCGCCTTCGCCACCTTTTGCCCATACCTCAGAAAGTGCTACATTTACGCCAAGCTCCTTGCATTTTGCTTCCACAAAATCAAGCTCTGCCTTGGTATCGGTCGGGAATGCGTTAATAGCTACCACACATGGAAGTTTGTATACATTCTTGATATTGCTTACATGCTTCAGAAGGTTCGGGATACCTTTTTCAAGAGCCTCAAGGTTTTCATTGTTCAGGTCAGCTTTTGCAACGCCACCGTTGTATTTCAGGGCACGTACGGTTGCCACAATAACAACTGCACTTGGTGTAAGACCTGCCATACGGCACTTGATATCCAGGAATTTCTCAGCTCCAAGGTCAGCACCGAAGCCAGCCTCTGTGATTGCATAATCAGCAAGCTTCATAGCCATCTTTGTAGCGGTTACGGAGTTACATCCGTGAGCGATATTTGCGAATGGTCCGCCATGAACGATCGCCGGAACATGCTCCAGTGTCTGAACAAGGTTTGGTTTCAGGGCATCCTTCAGAAGTGCTGTCATAGCACCCTCTGCGTGGAGATCTCCTGCTGTTACCGGTTTCTGCTCAGCAACCTTGCCGTAAGTATATCCGATGATGATTCTGGAAAGTCTCTCCTTCAGATCTTTGATATCACTTGCCAGACAGAGAACAGCCATGATCTCAGATGCTACGGTAATGTCATAACCGTCTTCACGCGGCATACCGTTTGTTCTTCCGCCAAGTCCGTCTACTACATTACGAAGCTGACGGTCGTTCATATCCACGCAGCGTCTCCAGGTGATCTTTCTCGGGTCGATATTCAGCTCATTACCCTGGAAGATATGGTTGTCGATCATTGCTGCAAGAAGGTTGTTTGCCGCACCGATCGCATGGAAATCACCGGTAAAATGAAGGTTGATATCCTCCATCGGAACTACCTGTGCATAGCCGCCGCCTGCAGCACCACCCTTGACACCGAATACCGGTCCCAGAGATGGCTCACGAAGAGCTACCATAACATTTTTTCCAAGTCTCTGCATTCCATCTGCAAGACCTACGGTTGTCGTAGTTTTTCCCTCACCTGCCGGTGTCGGGTTGATGGCTGTCACAAGGATCAGCTTTCCGTCTTTTTTGTCTGTTTCTTTCAGAAGATTATAGTCGATCTTTGCTTTATATTTACCATACTGCTCCAGGTACTTGTCATCAATACCTGCTTTCTCCGCAATCTTGGTAATTGGCTCCATTGTGCACTCCTGTGCGATCTCGATGTCACTTTTGAATCCCATAATGTTCTCCTTTCTCCGCAGCAACCGTCCGGATCTTTTTATCCCATAAAAAAGAGCAGTATTTGAATTTCTTCAAATACTGCCCAGACGGTCGACTCATCAAATCTCCGGCTCCCTTGTGGTTAGTCCCACAATTCCGTCAGTCACCGAAGACCTTATTAATTTGATGACTGAATACTAACACATTTATCAGTACTTGTCAAGAAATTATCAAATTATTTTTTTCACTTTTAAAGTGAGCTGAATCTAATTTTCTGAATCATTTTCGTTTTATGTACCAGTACAGCAAAAATTAATATTCGCTGTACTAGTTTTCTCTCCACCTTCTGCACCATAAACATACATCTATACAGAGAAGTTTTCTTACCACACTTATGAAAGCAAATCTGCAAATCCTGTAGATACCAGAAATAATATCAGCATTACAACCGGCACTACATAACGGATCATAAAGCGATATAACCCTGCCCGTTTAAAGTGTTCCCCATTTCGTTCCACTTCTCCTATGATCCAGTCAGGGCCGATCACCCATCCGATCAGAATACTTGTCAAAAGTGAGATAAACGGCATCAGAAAACTGTTGCTGATATAATCCATCACATCCAGAAGCTGTCCAACGGAACCATTTGGCAGCTTAAGTTCAAAATACAGTTTGTTATAACCAAGGCAGATCAGTACTGCTGTAACAAGAGAATAGATTCCGACAGCACCACACATTTTCTTACGTGGTTTATGATAAAGTTCCATGCAGTTTGCAACCAGTGTCTCCATGACAGATACGCAGGAAGTCAATGCCGCAAATCCCATCATCAGGAAAAATGCAATTGCCACCGGACGGCCAAATACTCCCATGGCACCAAAAACCTTTGGCAGTGAGATAAATATCAGGCTTGGGCCGGAAGCCATTCCATCCTTTCCGAGAAATACAAAAACAGCCGGTATGATCATCATTCCTGCAAGAAACGCAACGCCGGTATCAAAGATCTCAATCTGATTTGTTGCTTTATTTAAATTAACTTCATTTTTCACATAAGAACCATAAGTGATCATGATTCCCATAGATACACTTAAGGAAAAGAATAATTGGCTCATCGCATCCAGAAGGATCTCCAGGAAGCGTTTTACCGTCAGTCCATGAAAATCCGGTTTGAGGTAAACAGCCAGCCCCTGCATACCAGTGCGGACAGTTCCATCCGTATCAGTATGGGACAGTGTCAGTGAAAAAATGGCAATGATCACGATCAGAAGAATCAGCCCCGGCATAATGATCCTGGAAAACTTTTCGATTCCCTTTTCCACACCACGAAATACGATCCAGGCAGTCAGGGCCAGAAAAATCAGCATAAATACAACGGGTGCAATATCTGATGTAATAAATGATGTAAAGTATCCATCTGAAGCCGCATCTTTCCCATCAGAAATAATATAAGTAAAAAAATATTTTGCAATCCATCCACCGATAACAGAATAATAGGTCATGATCAATGCCGGAACCAGAAACGTTAAATGTCCTAAAAATTTCCACTTTGGATTAAGAGCTTCAAAAGCTCTCAATGCATTTTTCTTTGTCTTTCTCCCAAGTGCTACATCCGTTGTCAACAGTACAAATCCAAAAGTCAGTACCAGTACCAGATAAACCAGCAGGAAAAGTCCTCCTCCATCTTTGGCACAGAGATATGGAAATCTCCAGATATTTCCAACTCCTACTGCACTTCCGGCTGCCGCCAGGACAAAACCTATTGAGCCGGAAAAGCTGCTTCCTTTTTCTTTCATTTCAATTTCCCCTCTTCAAGTATATATTTGATATAAGCTGAAACCTTCAGCCTAACAGCTATATCTTACCCTAAATAAAGATAAGTGCAAATGGCAGAAGTTTCTTTTTACGAAATTTTATTTCAAAAAAGTTTCTTGTTACTTTACAAATCACCTGTTTTTCCGATATAATCGTATGCAATGAAAATTAATAAGAAAAATAGATAGTATGAGGAAACAAAATGAGTGATTTTACCTGTTATGTAGGTGAACAAATAAGAAAATACCGAAAAGCCGGAAAGATGACTCTGCAGGATCTGGCAGATGCCATCCATAAAAGCCGAGCTACCATATGCAAATATGAAAACGGAGATATCTCCGTTGATATCGAAACTTTATATGAGATCAGCCAGATTCTCCAGGTATCTATGTCCCAGCTTACCACCGGTCTTCCTGAAACAGCCAGTGAACCGTCCAATGCACCGGGAAAAGGACAAAAAAGCCCATTTTTTCAGGCCCAGAGGCTATATTTTTACTTTTATGATGGACGATATCAGCGTACAAAGGATGGCGTCATCGATATTTATGAAAAAAAGGGCGAATCCGGAAAATATGAAGCAACCTTAACGATTTGTTCTGTTTCTGCTAACGGAAGAAGCAGTGAGGTTTTTTACACCGGAAAAGTTCTTTACAGTGATATGCTGATCCGTTTTTCCTTTGTAAATCAGTATAACCCACTGGAAGAAGATCTCCTGTACATTTTTAATCCTCTGGAGCTTCGAGATTTTACAACAGGACTTCTGTGTGGGATTTCCAGTGCGGATCTGATGCCCTGCGCATTCAAATGTGTGATCACTTTAAAACCGCAGGAGCTTACCGAAGCTTTCCGCCACCAGCTTCTTTTTACAAAAAAAGATCTGAAGCGCTGGGAACAGCTGAATATGTTACTGATAGATAATATGGAAAAGTAGTTTACTGTATCAAAAAACGGTACATCTTATATTTTATAAGCTGTACCGTTTTCGTATTTTTCTGTATCAGGATTTTCCTGAAAACCCACACCGGATCGCCTGTGTCGGACATATCTTTTTACATCTTCCACATCGGATGCACTCTGTACTGTTGGGATTCTCTGTCGGATCGACTTCCATCTGGCAGATATTTCTGCATTTTCCGCAGTGAACACATTTTTCTTTATCTACTCTGTAACGAAAAACGGAAACTTTATTAAATACCGAATAAAAAGCTCCCAGCGGACAGATATACTTACAGAATGGCCGGTATATCATAATTGATAAGATAATGGTGATCACCAGGATCGTATTTTTCCACATGTACAGCCAGCCTACTGCACTTCGCATGGATTTGTTCAGCAACACCAGCGGGATACCTCCCTCCAGCGTTCCTGCCGGACAGATCAGCTTGCAGAAATATGGTGCTCCCTGCCCCATGATATCTACTACAAACATAGGGAGTATGATCACAAATACAAGAAAGATCACATATTTCAGTTTTCGCAGAAGCTTATCTCCCCGAAATGTCCGGATCTTCTTTGGAAAAGGAATCTTGTTCAACAGATCCTGGATCAGTCCAAAGGGGCAGAGAAATCCGCACACCAGTCTTCCAAGCAACGCTCCCACAAAGATCAGAAATCCAGCTACATAATATGCCATTTTGAAGTTCCAGCTTCCGATCACAGCCTGAAGAGAACCAATGGGGCAGGCCCCTCTTGCCCCGGGGCAGGAATAGCAGTTCAGCCCCGGAACACATACATTTTTCAGTTTTCCGGTATATATCTTGCCAGTTATAAACCCTGATATGTGACTGTTTGTAAGGGCCGCCCACAATGCCTGGATCCCATGCCGCGGCCATTCATTTATTTTCATCTTCTTATTATCCAATGCCTATACACTCCATACAGATGTTGATCGCTTTTGTAAAAACTACAGATACCTCGCCCCTGCAGATTCCCAGTATCATCAGTAAAATCCCCAAAAACGCCAGAGCTGGTCCGATCCACCTGGATTCTGTTATTTTCCGAATCATTTTTCCACTCTCCGTAATGATCTTCTTTTACTTAGAAACGTTTTTAAGCTCTTTTTCCACGATTTCCTTCCATTCGTCCAGTGTATGGCTTCCTGTATAGGTATCGCCTACAATGTTTCCATCTTTGTCAACAAAAAATGTTTCAGGAAATGCGGAAATCCCCTGCAGACGACCGTTCATCATAGTGGTATCCGGTGTCAGGAACGGATATTCTGCTTTTGTTTTTTCCTGAAGAATGCCTGCTTTCTTTACAGCCTCCTCGTCCTGATTTCCCTTTTCATCTGTAGTATCAAGCACTACGCCTGCTACTCCAACGCCTTTATCTTTCATTTCTTTATAGAGCTCCTGAAGTTCCGGAATCTCTTTTACACATGGTGAGCACCAGGTTGTAAAAACATTTACCAGCGTCAGGTCATAGTCACTGAACACTTTTTCTGTATATGTTTTTCCATCTATTCCTGTTGTTTCAAATTTTCCTACAGATTTTACATCCTCCGGGTTGCTGCTGGTATCCTGTGGCTGGTCAAACACGGAAATATTCTGATACGGTGTCATTTCCGTAATATCGGTTTTGATCTTTTCCAGCTCCTTTGTCAGCTTTTCATCTGCATCTTTGTTGGTGCTCAGATAATATTTGTATTTCCCGTCACTGCTGCTTCCAAGCTCTTTATGCTCTGTACAGCCGGTGATCTCATCCAGCTTTTTCTGTGAAGCTTCGTCATAAACGCCAATTGTACCGATTCTGTCCAGACCTGCCACCCAGTCGTCATATCCTGTTCCCATCTTCTGTATTTCGGCATTTTTCTGTTCCTCTGTCATTTTGCTCCAGCTTACGTAGGCATATGTCACTGCATTGGTCTGATTCTCAAAATCTTCCGTGGTAAGCATTGCAATGCTCTGGTCCTTGATCTGCTTTAACAGCTCCTTCGAAAGTGAAAGCTTCAGTCCCAGAAACGGATATTCATAAGAATCCTGTGCCTTGCAGGTTACGTCGGAAGGCTTAAATGTACCTGCCACCAGATCTGATGAAACTGCCTCTCCATCCACCATCATTGCCGCTCCGGGATCTGCTGTTTCCGTACTTTCCGCCGCTGTTACCGGTACGCTTCCAAATGCAGATATTCCTAATACCGCAGCTGCCATAAGTGCTGTTATTTTCTGTGTTCTCAATTTCATTGTTTATATTCTCCCTTCTGATATCACCGGCCCATATCCGGAACCAGCATATATTTTATATGTAAATTTTGTTCTCTGTAGCCTTACTATATCATCCCCTGTATAAAATCTCTGTTAAGAAACAAAAAAATTTACAGGAATTTTATGCTATACATGATATTATAGATAACAAAGCAAAATCAACTGTTTTTTTGGAGGATTTATTATGCATATATTGATAATCGAAGATGAACAGCAGCTCTGCCAGTCTATTGCGGAGGGACTTCGTATGGATGGCTATGAAGCGGACACATGTTTTGACGGGGATGAAGGACTGGAATTATGTCTTGTGGAAAATTATGATCTCATCCTTCTTGATCTGAATCTTCCAGGCGTTGATGGTCTGGAAATCCTGCGCCAGTTTCGGGAATCCGATACTTCCACTCCCGTTTTGATCCTCTCTGCCAGAGGACAGATCCAGGACAAGGTTGAAGGGCTTGATCTCGGTGCCAATGACTATCTCACAAAGCCTTTTCATTTTGAAGAGTTGGAGGCACGGATCCGAAGTCTGACACGAAGAAAATTCATCCAGCAGGATGTGTGTCTGCAATGCGGACGTATCAGCTTTGATACCCGTACAAGAAAGGCCAGTATCGATGGACTCCCCCTTTCTCTGACCCGAAAGGAAAGTTCTCTGCTGGAATATTTCCTTCTTCATCAGAACCGTATCATAAGCCCGGAAGAAATGATCGAGCATATCTGGGACGGAAGCGTCAACAGTCTCAGCAATTCCATTCGTGTCCACATTTCTTCTCTTCGAAAAAAACTGCGCACTGCTCTCGGCTTTGATCCAATACAGAATAAGATCGGCCAGGGTTACATTTTAACGGAGGATATGCAATGAAAAAAATAACCGGAAAGCTTTCTCTTCAATGGCGTCTGACACTGATCACTGCGCTGCTTATGACAGTCACCTGCATTCTGATGTATTTTTTTATCAGCCAGTCCGCAGTTGCCGGAATGGAGGATCTGGGAGATTACATGATACGGATCGATAACACTGATTCTGCTCCCATCACCTTTAATATGAATCCCTCCGTCTTATTTCCGGAGCTTTCCAATCAGCTGCAGCTAACAAAAAAGCTTTTTCTCACCAAAGGACTCATGGTAACAGGAATCATCATCCTTCTCAGCAGTATCTGCACATATTTTATCAGCCGTCAGGCATTACTTCCTCTTCGCAGGCTCAGCCAGGAGGTGAACAAAATAGAGGCCCAGAACCTTTCGAAGACTCTTGAAGTTCCTGCTACCAATGACGAGATTTCCCGCCTGACAATTTCATTTAACAAAATGCTCGCACGTCTGGATGAAGCTTTTACTGCCCAGAAGCAGTTTTCTGCCAATGCAGCCCATGAGCTGAGGACTCCTCTTGCTGTTATCCAGACAAATCTGGAGGTCTTTGCCCGCAGGGAAACACCTGCTTTAAAAGATTATCAGGAGATTTTTGCCATGCTCCAGGAACAGACCGGGCGACTTTCCCATCTGGCTGAAATCCTCCTAGATATGACCGGTGTACAGACTGTTGAACGTTCCGAAAGGATCTCTCTGGCAGCACTGACTGATGAGGTTTTCTGCGACCTGGCTTCCGTAGCGGAACAGAAGGATGTTGAACTGATCCAGCAGGAGGGGGACTGCATCATTACCGGAAGCTATCTGCTGCTGTATCGCGCTGTGTACAATCTTGTGGAAAATGCGATCAAATACAATCACTCCGGTGGAAAAGTAACCGTAAACATCCATCTTTCCGAAGAAATAACAGATACATCCACGTCTGTCAATTACGTCTTTCTTGAAGTCTCCGACACCGGAATCGGCATTCCTCCTGAATATCAGGAAAAAATCTTCACCCCGTTTTTCCGTGTGGACAAATCAAGAAGCCGTGCTATGGGAGGTGCCGGCCTGGGGCTTGCACTTGTCAGTGAAATTGTCAGACAGCATAACGGACAAGTAAAAGTACTGGAAAGCAGCAAAAAAGGCAGCGTGATCGCAATCATGCTGCCAGTCTGAACATGTTTGTATTACACTTGTCTCATATTCCGATACTCTGTAGGTGAAATTCCATAGCAGCTTTTGAATACTTTCGAAAACTGAAAAGGATTCGTATATCCAACATCTGATGAAATATCGGATATGGAATATTCTGTGGTGGTCAGCAGGATCTTTGCCTGATTCATCCTTACTTTACGGAGATATTCCCGGGGTGACTGGTCGTATTCCCGGCGGAACAATGTGCTGAGATAGTTTGGATGTACATGAAGGATTCCTGCCACATCCTGGATCCGGATATCTCGGCTGTACATGCGGTCCATATAGTTTTTTGCATCTTTTGCCAGATTTTTTTCTTCTTTTGTCAGCTTTTTTATATCTCCCTGTGTTTCCAGAAGTCTGGCAAAAAGATGCAGCATTCTGCTGTTTGCTTCCAGGGATGCGGAAAAATTCCGTATGGAAAAAAACTGTGCTCCCGGAAAATCTTCTTCCTGATAAATGGCCACATCCTGAAGTCTTTTATCCATAACTGCCAAAATCGACAGGATCTCTTTTTCCAGTTCTTTAGCCGAAAGCGCCAGATCCAGGATCTCGTTTTTTCCAAATAAAAGATCAATAAATTTATTTCCGTTGTCTGCATAAAATCCGATCCAGGCATATTTCCAGGGGTTCTGCAGGGAAGCTATGTATTTTCCTTCTATTCCTGCAGGTATAAAAAATGCCTGTCCGGCATGTACATTCAGCATTCTGCCTGAAATTTTCAAGCTTCCTTCTCCCTGCAGTACAAAATGCAGCAGATGATAAGGCCGTGCCTGAAACTGCCACATATGTCCTTTTTCACATTCCTGGATACCGCAATGGTTCATCTGCATAACCGACAATTCCCGCTTTGCCCGATCCAGAAAAATATCTTTACTTCCAAGCATGAACTCACCTCCCCTGTAAACGATCTTTAATTTCCAGCACTTTCATATCTTCCCAGTCCACGTTTCAGGCACACTGCTGATAACCACAACATCCCTAAACAGACAGGAAACTGTAACAGACATCCTGCTAACATGTCATTTTTCCCAAGCAAAAAACCGGCGGGATAATAGCTGACATATGCGTAGGGTATGATGTATCCAAAGATTCCTTTCAGCAGGCCTGGGTATATAATAAGTGGATATTTCGCCATTTCTCCTACAGAAAGAACCAGATAGTTTAATGAATTCTTTGGTCCCTGCATCCAGAAGGACCTGCAGCTTGCCATCCAGATCATGCAAAAACGAATCATAGATGCTGTAAGCAGAGATGCCACAAAATACAGAATTTTTATGATCGTCCAGTTTATTTTACAGTTTTTTATTCCAACTGACAATATTCCCAGTGCTATGATCATTTTATTTAATCCGTCAAAATCAATCCTGGAAGCTGCCATCTGCATTCCTGCCGGAAGCGGTCTTACGAGAAACCGGTCGATTTCTGATTTATTTACCATCTGTGCAATTTTCCAGGAACCCTGAAAGAAAAAGTTCACCCATCCTTCTGAAAATAACAGATATCCGTATAACAATAAAATTTCCCATACAGACCAGCCACCAACTGTGGGAATATTGGCATAGATAATTCCGATAACTGCCAGATTGGATACCTGGGACAGCAATGTAAAAAATGTCATCATCAGAAAATCTGCTCGATAATACATCAGGGATTTTATATTCATTTCCTGCATCTTCCGGTATATTTTGAAATATTTCCTGTATCTGCCCATCTTTAACCTCCATATAATGCGATAACGGAAGATGCTTTTTTCCAGAAGATGCTTCCAAATGCAAATAATATTACATTCCACACGCTCTGGAACAAAAGTGCTTCCCAACATTTCTGCCAGCAAAATATTCCGTCAAATATGCTGCATGGAATATATACAATCCCTGAAAAGGGCATAATCATAACAATTTTCTGCAAAAATCCAGGAAACAATGCCAGCGGAACCAGAGCTCCAGAACAGAAATTTGTCAAAACTTCTCTCCCTTTTACAACACCATATGCATTATCTGTATAAAAACAGAGCATGGAAAATATATACTGAATGTTAAATTTGATTCCCATTCCCAAAAGTATGGAGAAAAGCAGCAGAAGAACTCGCCACATCTCTATATTCTGCATTCCGTTACACATTACCAGAAAAGTACCGCACCATAAAAATGTGATCAGAAATTCCATTCCTGCTGTTCCAACAGCTTTAAAGAAAGTCAAACTTCGGTAACTCAGCGGTTTCAACAAATCTGTGATTATATTTCCACTGATAATACTGTTGGCTGTCTGCATTTCAAATCCAAAGGAAAACGTACTGTTGCATAAAAAAGAAATAATTACATACTTTTTCATAATTTCCCATGTATATCCATTAATCTCCGTATGATATAAAAAAATACTTTTCCATACATAGTAAAAAACTACAACCTGAATAAAATTTGCAAGCAAACCGGTCAGAAAATTTTCTTTATAAGCAATTCCTTCCAGAAATCCCCCTTTTATCAGTGCCAGATATTTTCTCATATTTGCTCTCCTCAGAAAAACAAAATCAGACGGTTAATTCTTCGTATTTCCATTGAACAGTTCAATGATAATTTCTTCCAGTGTTTCTGCTTCCGGATAATCATCAAATATTTTTGTTATTTCATCATCAAATAAAATTTCTCCTTTTTCCAGAATGATAAGTCTCCGGCACAGCCATTCCATATCTTTCAGATCATGGCTTGTCAGCAAAATCGTGGTCTTTTTTTCTTTATTTATGTATTGTAAAAACTGATATACTTTCTGTTTGACTGCCACATCCAGCCCTATTGTTGGTTCATCCAGAAATAAAATCGGCGGATCATGTAAAAGAGCTGCTGCTATATCTGCCCTTACTCGCTGTCCCAGGGACAGCTTTCTTGCCGGCTGGTCCATAAATTCTTCCAGTTCCAGGATTTTCTTAAACAGATCCAGATTTTCTCCATAAACATTGTCCGGGATTTCATAAATACTATGCAGCAGTTCAAAAGAATCTTTTACCGGAATATCCCACCACAACTGTGTCTTCTGACCAAACACAACGCCTAGGTTCCCGGCATTTCTGATTCGTTCCCTGAATGGATCATTTCCCATAACGGAAATCTTTCCGTCTGTCGGTTTCATGATCCCTGTAAGCATTTTAATGGTCGTTGATTTTCCTGCCCCGTTTGCACCAAGGAAAGCTACACATTCACCCTGCTGTATGGAAAAAGAAATTCCTTTTACAGCTTCCTTCTCTTTATATTGGGGATGGAATAAGTATTTCACCATTCCGATAAAACCTTCCTGCCGCTGTGAAATCTTATATTTTTTGTACAGATTTTTAACCTCTATGCTATCCATATACATTCTTCTTTCTCTGTATTTTGCTCTGTTGCGGTAAACTTGGTTACTGTCTATACAATAGCATCGTATATTTTATCCGTACATGTTCATTGTATAAATCTTTATGTTTATAATATAATTTTCACTGCAAAAAAAGCTCCCCGGAAAACAGCTTTTTACTGATTTCGGGAAGCCAATATCTTTTTTATTTACGCAAGTACTCTGATGACAGATTTTATTTATACAGAGGTGTCACATACTTACCTGATACTATCTTTACAATGCCTCTTTATACAGTGCCAGGATATCCTCCCGAACGGTTTTCTGAGGATTCACCGCAATGTTTCCGCTTTTCATGGCATCCTCTGTCATCTGCGCAAAATACTCATCCGTAACCCCTGCGTGGGATAATTTTGCAGGGATTCCAACCTGTGTATTCAGTTCACGGACTGCCTGTTCCAGCATTCCTTTTGAAAACTCAGACTCACATTTCTTTTCCGCGGAAATATAATTATAGATCTTCCGATATTTTCCGAAGGCTGCCTCTTCGTTATATTTCACGATATACGGAAACAAGATTCCGTTTGCAACACCGTGCGGCACATTGAAAAAAGCACTGACCGGATGGCTCATGGCATGGATATTTCCAAGTCTTGCCCATGAAAAAGCAATCCCGGCAAACAGAGAGCCTGCCAGCATATCGGAAGCTGCTTCCAGATTGCTACGGTCTGCCACGTAGGTGCGGATGCTCCGCCCGATCAGCTCCATTGCTTTTTCGCTCATGGCCTCGGAAAATGGGGATGCGTCCAGAGAAACGTAAGATTCCTCTGCATGGATCAGTGCATCGATCCCGCAGGCAGCTGCCACCGAAGCCGGTGCGGAGGTGAGAAGCAGCGGATCCAGAAGTGCATAAGCCGGGATCAGCTTATAGGAAAATACTGTAAGCTTGTAATTTCGTCTGTGATCGGTAATAACAGAAAAAGCCGTAACCTCTGAACCGGTTCCTGCTGTTGTAGGAATGGCGATCAGCGGGACGATCTCCCCAGGAACCTTGTCTGCACCTTCATATTCTGTGATGCTGCCGCCGTATTTTGCCACAACACCGACAGCTTTTGCCACATCCATAGGGGAACCCCCACCAAGAGCGACAATAAAATCCGCTCCGCTTGCCCGGAACGCTTCTGCTGCACGTTCCACAGTCTCCACGGATGGATTTCCTTCTGTATCACAGAAGGTGCTGACTGCAATGCCGGCCTGTGTAAGGATTTCTTCACACTGCCCCACTACGCCAAGTCTGTTCAGTGTGGGGCCGGAAATGATAAAGCCATGTTTTCCTCCAAGCTTCCCGGCTGCCCCGGGAAGCTCCTTTAATACACCTTCACCAAAAAGAATATTCTGCGGTACAGAAAATGTAAATCTTTTCATGCTGTCCATCTCCTCCGCTTATTCTGAAAGTGCTTTTACTGTCTCTTCAATGATGGCAGCCGCCTGATCACAGTTCTCCTCTGTAATGATCAGCGGCGGTACCATACGGATGGTATGTACTCCGATTGCAGTGATCAGAAGATGGCTGTCCAGACAGCCATGCTTTACATCCACACCGTAAATAGCATCATCAAATTCCACGCCTACCAGAAGGCCCTGCCCGCGGACTTCTTTTACATGAGGGATCTTTGCAAGTTTTTCCATAAAATAAGTACCCATTTTTTCCGCATTGCCAGCCAGATCTCTGTCGAGAAGTTCACCAACCTCTGCAAGTGCCGCAGCACAGGAAACCGGATGTCCGCCGAAGGTTGTTCCGTGGGAACCAGGTGTGAATGCTTTTGCCACTTCCTCTGTAGCGCAGATCGCGCCGATCGGCATACCTCCTCCAAGGGCCTTTGCCATGGACACGATATCCGGTTTGATCCCGTAATGCATATAGCTCATCACCTTACCGGTTCTGCACCAGCCTGTCTGAACCTCATCAATAAGAAGGAGCATATCGTTCTCATCACAAAATTCCCGAAGTCCCTTCATAAATTCCATGGTTGCCGGATGGACACCACCCTCGCCCTGTACAGGCTCTATCATAATGGCAATGGTATTTTCCGTGCAGGCATCCTTGAAAGCCTCAAGATCATTGTACGGTGCATAGGAAAATCCGTAGGTCATAGGACCGAAGCCAACCTGGCATCCGTTTCCCGGCTGTCCGGTGGCGGACATGGCACCAAAGGTTCTTCCATGGAATCCCATTTTTGCAGTTACGATATGATAACGGTTCGGACCATATTTTTCGATTCCGTATTTTCTTGCCATTTTGATCATAGCCTCATTTGCCTCTGTACCGGAGTTCTGGAAAAAGATCTTATCCATTCCGATGGTTGTGCAGACCTTTTCAGCAAGAAGAGCCTGAGGAATGGTATACGGATAGTTGAAGGTATGCATCAATGTCTGTGCCTGGTCTACAACCGCTTTTACTACCTTCTCATTACAGCTTCCTGCGGAGTTTACTGCGATACCTGCATAAAAATCCAGATATTTTTCGCCCTTCTCATTGTAGATATACTGGTCTTTTGCACTTTCTGCCAGAAAATCCATTCTCTCATAGGTCTCGATCATGTATTTGTTTACTTTTTCCTTGATATCCTCAAATGTCAGTCCTGTTTCTTCCAGCTTCATTTCTTTTCCTCCCCTTTTGTAATCTGTTCTGATAAGATCTGTTCCCGCGTGATCAGACCCTTCATCACCAGATATTCTTCAATCATCTTTACGCATCCTGCAATTCCGACTTTTTCACTGTTCAACGTCATATCGTAATTGACGGGATTAGTCCAGTAATTTCCTTTTGTATAATATTTATAATAGTCCGCCCTGTACTTATCTGTATTCTCAATGGTGGCTGCTGCCACATCCGCAGATACTTTCATCCGCTGCATGGTACGGGCCAGACAGAAGGCACGTGGAGCTTCGATATAGATGCTGACCACATTTTTTCTGCCCTTCAGAACATAGTCCGCACATTTTCCAACGATCACACAGGATTCCTGATCTGCCAGGTTCCGGATAATCTGTGACTGATACTCAAACAGACGGTCATCCGAAACAAACTTCTCATTTCTCGCAATATACTGTCTGGATCTGGGCAGACCCTTAAGAAATCCGGTAAAACCTCCATTGTTTCGGATCCGCTCATTGATATCCAGAAACAGCTTTTCCTCCAGTCCGCTCATTTGGCTCGCCAGCGTCAGTATACGGTTTTCATAACAGTGGATCCCCAGATCTTTTGCCAGCATGGAAGCGATCTCTTTTCCGCCTGTTCCGAAACCTCTTGCAAAAGTTACAATAAAATTTTCCATTTTTCCTGCCTCCTATCCTGCCAGATATCTGCTTAAAAACTCTCTGGTACGGGCGTTTTTCGGATTTTTGAACAGCTCTGCCGGAGGTGCGTCTTCCACAATGTAACCCTGATCCATAAAAATCGTTCTGGTAGAAACATCTCTGGCAAACGCCATCTCATGGGTTACAATGATCATGGTAAGTCCTGTGGTTGCCAGTTCTTTCATAACATTTAAGACTTCTCCTACCATCTCCGGATCAAGGGCTGAGGTCGGTTCGTCAAAAAGCAGGACCTCCGGGTTCATGCAGAGAGATCTTGCAATGGCAACCCTCTGCTTCTGTCCACCGGAAAGCTGTGTGGGGTTCGCATTGATAAACGGTGCCATTCCCACCTGTTTGAGATGTGTGATCGCCCGGTCAAAAGCTTCCTCTTTTGACAGATGGAGAACCTTTCTTGTACAGAGCATACAGTTCTGAAGAACTGTCATGTTATTAAAAAGATTAAAAGACTGAAAAACCATGCCCACCTTTGACCGGTAATCATTGATCTCCTTCTGTACTGCCCCGATCTCTTTTCCGTGGTATCGGATCTTTCCGCTGGTCTGGGTTTCCAGTTTGTTGATGCAGCGGAGCAGCGTGGATTTTCCGGAACCGGAGGAACCTACGATACAGATGATCTCTCCAGGCTCCACATTGAAATCAATTTTCCGAAGTACCTCATGCTGTCCAAAAGATTTACTTAATTCTTCAACGGATATGATTGCATCACCCATAATTTCTCCCTCCTTACGGATTGTCCATATATTCCACTGCAAGTGCATAGTTCTCTGTTTTTTTCATTTTCTTCTCAAGGAAAGTAAACAGACGGTTGAATACAAAACAGAGTACAAAATAGATCACTGCGATCACAAGATAGGATTCAAAATATTTATAATAATTTCCGCCTACTGTCTTTGCTGCCATAAACAGCTCCTGGACTGCAATAACATTCAGAACGGAAGTCATTTTCAGATTTGTAAGAAATGTATTTGCCATCTCCGGGATGATATTTTTGAAAGCCTGCGGAAGTACCACGTAGATCATGGTCTTCATAGGTGACATTCCCATGGCCCAGGCGCCTTCCCTCTGCCCCATATCAATGGAACCGATGCCGGCTCTGACAGTTTCTGCCATGTAGGCTCCGGTGTTCAGTACCGTTACCATAACACCTGCAAACAATGGTGTAATATTCACATTTGCCTGACGGATACCATAATACAGGACCATCGCCTGAACGATCATAGGCGTATCTCTGAAAACCTCCACATAGATCCTGCAGATTGCCTTTAAAATTTTAAAAATTCCTTTTTTCAGAATGCTGTCGCCTTCATTGATACGGATATCCTGGATGATACCGATGATATAGCCCAGCAGGAAACCAAGAATGGTTCCTGCTACAGCTATATAGAGAGTCAGCCAGGTTCCTTCCAGAAACATGCCGGAATATTTTTTTGCCAGAAAGATCATCCATTCCAGGGAATTAGACGGATCTGTAATTGAAAAGCCTAACATATCTCCACCTCACTTGGACTAGTTCGCTGCCGGCTGCTGTGTCAGAACAGTATCCATCAGCTCATCCATTTTCTCTTTATCGTTCCAGCCGATGTCATCCATGGCACCCTGCAGCTTATCTCTCAGCTCTGTATCATCTTTTCTTGTTGCGATGCAGACATTGACCATTTCATCATCATTTTTAAAGGTGTCCTTCTCATCCAGGTTGATGATCTTCAGATCCTTGTTTGTCAGTGCTGCTGATTCTGCTGTAGGAACATCTACAACGCAGACATCTGCAACTCCGTTGGAGATTGCCATAAAGCACTCTGATGTTGTCTCATAGTTTCCGGACTGCTCTGCACCGTCGATCTGATCCAGAAGCGGTACCCATCCGGTTCCAAGCTGTGTGGTAACCTTGCAGCCTGTTCCTGCAAGATCGGAAAGACCTTTGACATCGTCATATTTGCCTCCTGCCTTTACCACGATACAGTTATCTCTGTAATAATATGGTTCTGTAAATGCATATGATTTTTCTCTTTCTGCCGTTTTTCCCATGCCAGCGATGATACAGTCATAATCGCCGGCATCCATGGAGATTCCAATGGAGGACCACTCAACCTTATGGATCTCCAGCTTCATTCCAAGCTGATCTGCAAGCTTCTGAGCTACTGCCACATCGTAGCCATATGCGTAATAATCACTGCCGTAAATAGGTTCTGCCTTGCTTCCGTCCGGAGTTGTATCTGTATCCTGGGTCCAGTTGAATGGTGCATAGGCACATTCCATGCCAACCCTTAACACATCCTTATCTGATTTGTCTGCTGCCCATGTGGAAGCTGCTGTAGATGCTAACATTGCTGCGGAAATAATACCTGTGATCACCATTTTGCCTAAAAGATTTTTTTTCATATTTGTTTCCTCCTCTTCTACATAGCTGGCACAAAACATATTTAGCTGGTCGACCTGAACGTTTTCGCCTGTAAACAAAAAGGGCGCTGAAAGAAATTTTTCATTTCCTTCAACGCCTTTGTTGTTTGATAGACTTCATTATACTCAGGAGAATCTTTTCGTCAACTTTTATTTTGCACAAATTAACTGTTCATTTTGCACAGTGTTGTATTTATATGAACCTGTTTTTTAGGAAAACATCAGCTGTTTGATCAGGATACAGTTTATCATATCCAGATATTCCATATAGTCATCCAGTTCAAAATCTATCAGCTCCTGGATCTTATTCAGCCGGTACTGCAGAGAATTTCTGTGAATAAAAAGTTCCTTCGCCGTTTTTCCGACGCTGAACCCGTTCATGTAATAGGCAAGCAGGGTATCCAGGAGAAACGTTCCGTTGGCATGATCATATTCCTCCAGCTTTCCCAGCCGTTCATTGCAATAATTCAGGATCTCATCATGGTTGTCGTTGTTGAACAGATACTGATAAATTCCCATGGCTGTTGCACTTAAAACTTTCTTGTGCTTGGGATTTGGAAGTATGTCTTTTTTGGGGATCAGACGCTTTGCCTCCTGATAGCTGGTGCCGAAGTCTGCCGGATTGGTGTAGATACCGCCCAGGATACAGGTGCTTCGGATTGTTCCGTGAAACTGCGGACTGGCATCGATCTTCTGCAGAACCTTCTCCAGCTCATGTTCAATGCTTTTGTCTTTTTTTGCCTCAAAAAGAAGGACAAATTTGTTGAGAAACCGAAGGAACATGGGCTTTCCTTCCATTGCCATGACTTCCTGGTTCAGATAATTGGCATAATACTCGTAGATATGCTCATCCTGCTCCAGATTGATGCCGTATTTCCGGTCAGCCACAATGATCCCTACTCTGCAGGGTGTTGTAAAGTTGATCCCGAACTGCTGGGAGATTTTTTCGATATAACGGTCATTAACATCATAGCCAAACAAAAGATTATAAAGATAATCTCCCATCCGCCTGTTCTGCATTTCATATTCCAGGATGATCTTTCCCACACTCTGGGCAATATCCACAAAAGAAGCTCCCTTCCACCGGATGTAAAACAGCGGGAGCTGAAGCGCATTGGCTTTGTCGATCATCTCCTTCGGAACGGGTTCTTTGTCATCGGTGATAGAAATCCCAAAGCCGGAAATTCCAAGCCCATACAGTTCTTCCATGGCTTTCTGTGCTTCTTCCAGGTCAAACCGGACATAGTCTACCACACAAAGGGCAAAATTCCCCTGGTTCATATGTTCCTCAAAAGGCCGGGTCTGCACCATATAGGTCCATGTGACAGGTCTTGTGAGACCTTTTTCCCCAGCAATCAGCTCCACTCCGTCCAGATGCAACTCCAATATATCCTGGCAGGTGATCATATGCATCAACTCCTTATTATTGCAGTATTTCACGCACTCTCTTCCATAAACAGGCAAAAACAATACCTGATTTTCTCATCCTTCAGTTATCCTAGCAGAAATATCTGGTCCCTGCAACTCACAATTCTGAGGCTGTCAGCGCTAAAAATATTCAGTTTTCCAGAGACGGCTCACATTTTTCTTTCTCAGATATGTCCGTCTTTTTTCTTTCCTGCACAAGATTCCGTCCAAGCAGAGTCAGGCATACAAATGCGATCACTGCAAAAACAGCTCCGATTCCAAATACCACGTTCATCTCATAGCCTTTGCTGCTCACCAGGCCGGAGATCGCCGGTGCGCCAAAGGTTGCAAATACGATGCCGAACATGACGAATCCGTAATTTTCCCCGGTATGCTTCATTCCGAAAATAGAGCTTGTCAGAGACGGGAAGCTTCCCATGATGCCTCCGTAGCAGCCGTACATCAGAACAATGGCAACCGTTACTGCCAGGGAGCTTGATACAGCGAGAACTCCCATAGCGATTACTGCCACGATCAGCACTCCTTTGATGCAGACGATCCTTCCCACTTTATCTGCCAGTGTCGGAAGCACCAGTCTTGCTCCCGCATTGACAATGGATCCAAGCATAACGGCGCTGACTGCCACTGCAGACGGGATCCCAAGGTCGATCTGGTAGGTCTGGGATACCGGTGAAACCATAAAATAAGAAATCAGTCCAAAGAACATGGTCGCAAGAAGAAGATAAAAATTTCTTGTACGCATCATCTCTCCGGATGTATACTGCTTCATCTCCGATGTCCCGGACTTTGCCGCAGAGCCACCTGCGTTCACCAGTCGCTTATCGGGTGCCTGAAAAAAGATGCCGCACAGGATCCAGGAAACTGCGATGGCTGCCCCAATGATCAGAAAAGTTTTCTGCACGCCCTCTGCCTCCAGCAGCTTTCGACTCAGCGGCGCCAGGAAAAATCCACAAAGTCCGTTGGCAGTTACCACAACGCCGGAAGCAAATCCGGTACGGTCCGGGAACCATCTCTGCACGGTTGCCAGGATCACCGTGTAGATCATTCCCTGTCCAAATCCCTGCATCACTCCATAGGAGAGATACATAGGAAGCGGTATGGGAACGATCAGAAATGCGGATGCCAGGATTCCTGCCGCAAAGATCCCGCCTCCGATCCATACAATCGTCTTTTCCTTAAAGCGGTTCTGCATCCTTCCGCCTACGATATTTCCGAATACAAAGGTGCTCAGTGCCAGATAAAAGCACATGGATGCCTGTCCCTGGCTCCAGCCTGCCTGCTCCATCACATAGGGCTGGTAAATAGACCATACATGGGGATATCCGGTAAAAAAGATCGCGAAAGCTCCGAATATCATAGTCAGCAACCGCTGTTTTTTCTGTATTCCTGTCATAATTTCCTCCTCTGAAAAAGATTTCCGGCCTGCTCTGTACTCTTTGCTCACAGAATGCAGCCTGTTTCTGTACTCACGATCTGCACGTTTTCCTGCACATTAGCTCTGCTTATTCCTGATATTCTTTTATTTGCGTGCCATTATTCTTCATTTGCGTGTCAAATGCGTGTTAATTATGTTGTGTGTATGTTATCACACGCAATCTTATTATGCAATATAAATTTACAGCTTTTTCTGTTTTCTCGTTTTTGTCCAAATTTTCCTGTTATTTCTTTGTATATTATTCACAATGCTCGTCTTTTAGGCACGCATATACACGCATATATTTTTTATTTAAAATACCGTTTTTATCCGTTTTTTCTATTTTACATTTCTTAATTCGCGCAAAAAGCACGCCATATTACAGGCGTGCTTTCGTGATTTTATATGATTTCTGTTGCTTATTTGATTATCTTCAGCTCATATTCCCTGGTTCCCAGGCCGATCTTTTCTGCCTGATCCAGAGTTGCCTTCCACTCAATATTCGGATTGGAATCCTTAAAGTGGTCATGATGACAGTGCCATCCCGGCTCTGCCAGATGCTCTCCAAGCTGGCTGTTGGCGATCGGTGTTGCCTTCAGGCAGGCATCTGCACAGGCCTGATCCAATGCAACCGGGTCAAAGCTTGCGAACATTCCGATATCAGGAAGGATCGGCGCATCATTTTCACCATGGCAGTCACAGTTAGGGCTGATATCCTGTACCAGTGCAATATGGAAATGAGGACGTCCGTGACAGACAGCCTGTGCATACTCTGCCATCTTGCGGTCAAGAAGCTCGTTTGCACTGCTGTTCGGATTATATACGGCATCATAGCTGCAGGCACCGATACAGCGGCCACAGCCTTTGCATTTATCGTAATCGATAACTGCTTTCTTGTTTACATATGTAATCGCGTCACTTCCGCACTCTTTCGCACAGCGGCGGCAGCCACGACAGACATCTTCATGGATGGCCGGCTTTCCGCTGGCATGCTGCTGCATTTTTCCGGCACGGCTTCCGCAGCCCATACCGATATTTTTCAGGGCGCCGCCAAAGCCGGTTGCCTCATGTCCCTTGAAATGGCTGAGACTGATAAAAATATCTGCGTCCATGATAGCATGTCCGATCAGGGCAGTTTTGCAGTATTCTCCGTTTACTACCGGAACTTCTACTTCATCGGTTCCTCGAACTCCGTCACCGATGATGATCTGACATCCGGTTGTGATCGTGTTAAATCCGTTAAGATTTGCACAGTCCAGATGCTCCAGTGCATTCTTTCTGCTTCCCGGATAAAGAGTATTACAATCTGTCAGGAACGGCATTCCGCCCTGCTCCTTACAAAGATCTGCGACTACCTTTGCATAGTTCGGACGAAGGAATGCCATATTTCCAAGCTCTCCGAAATGCATCTTGATTGCTACGAATTTTCCATCCATATCGATATCTTTGATTCCTGCGGCAACGCAGAGTTTTTTCAGTTTGTCCAGCTGGCTGGTTCCCACCGGACAACGAAAATCAGTGAAATAAACTGTTGATTTCTCCATTCTGGTTTCCCTCCTGTTTGATCATTTCAAAATAAATTTACCCTTTCCCTGACAATATGTCTAGTTTTTATACAAAAAATGTATAAAAAGATGCGCTACTCTACTCTCGAAAAAGAATCTGCGAAAAATACCGGAACTTTCCATCATTGGTCCAGCACTGCATTCCCACAGCATCTGCCATCTTCTGCGCATCCACACAATAGGCAGACATACAGGAATTATGCTTGTACGGTCCGGCGCTCATGATCAGAATATCTGTTTTTCCGCACTCTTTCATCTTCTCTGAGAGCTGCTCTGTCAACTTATTATGTGCAAGCTTGGCTTTTCTATAATCCATGAATCTGTCCTGCGTCGTCTGGAGCACCAGGGTGTTCTCATAATCCAGGGCACGTTCCTTCATTTCTTCCACAGTCCCGCTTTCCGGTGGACATGCAGGGTTTTTATCATAATTACCACAGGCATTTTCTTCACAGAAAACACGGTATTCCGGCACAAACACCAGCTTATCGGTTTTCATGACCGCAGCATCGGAAAAGCCAAGCTTCTTTGCTTCTTCAATAAAATCCATTTTTCTCTCCTGTTTTTTTTCTTTTATAGTGCCACATTTTATTTGTTTTTACAAGCTCTGACTTTCACTCTGCAGCCAGACGGATAAACTCCTCCATCTCTCTTGTCTTAAACTTATTTTTATGGTAAAAGATCTGCCGGTACATGGATATCTCCACATCTTCCACATGTAAAAGAGCAATTCTTCCTTTCCGGATATCCCGCTCCACAGCCAGATAGGGAAGAAAGGAAAGTCCGTGGTTCTTTTCCAGCATGCGGATGATAAAAGCAGTATCGCTGATCTCCAGCACCGGTGACAGGGCCTGCTTCTTAAGTGCCAGCTGCTGGTCCAGAGCCTGTCGATAATTGGCATTCTTTTCCGTGAGAAAAAAAGGCTCTTCCAGAATATCCTCCATCTTCAGCGTCTTTCCCGCAAACTCCGAATCTGCAGAGGCCACAAATACTACCGGCTCCGCCTTCTCCATGACCTTCATCCAGTTCTGCTCCCACCTTGGGGTATCCAGTATATAAATCAGATCCAGCCCGTTATGCTCCATCATCCGTATCAGCTGCTCCGGCGTATCAATAGTCACCTGCATATTTACTTTCGGGTGAAGCTCACGAAATTTGCTGAGAACAGCCGGAAGCTTTGCTGTGCAGAGAGATTCAATAGTCCCGATATGTAATGGATTTTTCAGTTCCGCATCATCATTCATTGACTTTTTTGCTTTATTTATGTCATATAAGATCCGGCTTGCATGCTCCATAAACTCTTTTCCGGACGGAGTAAGCACCACACGCTTTCCGGTTCTGTCAAAAAGTCTTGTTTCCAGCTCATTTTCCAAAAGACGGATCTGGACAGTGATAGCTGACTGGGTGTATCCCAGAACCTCTGCTGCCCTGGAAAAACTCTGAAGCTGTGCTACATGTACAAACGTCTCCAATTGACGGATTTCCATTATTTTCTCCCTTTTTCTATGAAATTTTTTCATCGTGATGATGAAATCTGTGAATTTGCTTTATTTTTATGTCAATGTTACAATACAATCACGAGGACGTCAATCGTATTTTTGTGCAAAATGAATAAATTCATACTTAGGAGGAAAGAATCCAAATGGAAAAGAAAAAAATCAAGATCGGACTTGTGCCGAAGCTGATCATTGCCATCATCATAGGTATCCTGTTCGGCCAGTTCCTTCCGGAAGGCTTCTGTCGCTTTGTTGTAACCCTTTCCGGATTTTTCAGTACCTTTCTGAAATTCGTCATCCCGCTGATGATCCTTGCCTATGTGACCATGGGTATTGCGGATCTTTCACAGGGTGCAGGGAAGCTTCTCCTGATCACAGTGGCTCTGGCTTATGGCTCCACTCTGATCGCAGGTTCCGCATCCTATCTGGTATCATCCAGCCTGTTTCCGCACTTTATGAGTGAAGGTGCACTGGATCAGATCGCAGCTACCGCAGACGCATCCCTGACACCGTTTTTCTCCATCACACTGGAGCCGGTCATGGATACTCTTTCTGCTGTTGCCCTTGCCTTTGTCATGGGACTGTGCCTCTCTTCCATGCGCGGAAAAGAAATGGGAAACAGCCTTTATAACGGAATGAGCGACTTTTCCAAGATCATTGACAAAGTCCTTCATACCATTATCATCCCGCTGCTTCCACTTTACATCTGCGGAACCTTCACAGATATGACTATTTCCGGAAAAACCTTTGCCATCTTAAGCATCCTCTGGAAGGTATTCCTTGTTGTTATCATCATGCACCTGATCTGCATTACGATCCAGTTTGTGATCGCAGGTACTGTCAGCAAAAAGAATCCTTTCACTCTGATCAAAAATCAGATCCCGGGATACACAACTGCTCTGGGAACCCAGTCTTCCGCAGCTACCATCCCGGTCAACCTGGAATGCGCAAAGAAGGATGGCGTATGTGAGCAGATCCGCAACTTCGTAGTACCGCTCTGTGCAAACATCCACATGGCCGGTTCCATGATCACCATCACAGCCTGTGCTACTGCAGTCTGCCTTATGAACCAGCTGCCCATCAGTCTCGGGATCATCGTTCCGTTCATCATGACTCTCGGTGTTGCAATGGTTGCATCTCCCGGTGCTCCCGGTGGTTCCATCATGACTGCCCTTCCATTCCTTTACATGGTATTCGGAGCAGAAGCCGGTGATCCGGACGGTGCCATCTGTGCTATCATGGTTGCCCTTTACATTACTCAGGATTCCTTCGGAACTGCCTGCAATGTATCCGGTGACAACGCCATCGGCGTGATCGTTGACACCATTTACAAGAAATTTATCGCAAAAACACCACAGGAGAATTAAACAAGATGTCTTTTATCAGTGTATTTGACGTTATGGGGCCCAACATGATCGGCCCTTCCAGTTCTCATACCGCAGGGGCTGCGCGCATTGCTTTCCTCGCCCAGAAGATGATCACGCCACCCCTGAAAAAAGTGGAATTCATCCTTTACGGTTCCTTCGCCAGAACATACAAGGGACACGGTACAGACCGTGCCCTCCTTGGCGGGATCATGGGCTTTTCCACAGATGACATGCGTATACGGAATTCTTTTGATATTGCCAGGGAACAGGGGATCGACTTTTCCTTTACTCCAAATGAAACAGAAACCGATGTCCATCCCAACACTGTCGATATCCACATGGTCAATGACCAGGGACAGGAAATGACAGTCCGGGGGGAATCGCTGGGCGGCGGCAAGGTCCGCATTGTGGAGATCAACCACGTAAAAGTGGATTTCACCGGCGAATACAGTGCTATCATCGTGATCCATCAGGATACTCCCGGTGTTGTGGCCTACATCACCAAATGCTTAAGTGAACGTAACATTAACATTGCCTTCATGCGCCTCTTCCGTGAATCCAAAGGAACCACAGCCTATACGATCGTAGAATCCGACGGTCATCTCCCGGAAGATATCGTAGAAAGCATTCACCAGAACACCAACATCCATGATGTCATGGTTGTTCAGATGTAGGGAAAGGGAGGATGTGTTTTATGGATTTCAAAAATGCCAAGGAACTCCTTGCTCTCTGCCAGGAAAAAAAGCTTCCGATTTCCGAAGTAATGCGCCAGCGTGAGATCCTTCTCGGTGAAACCACTGCTGAAATCGTGGACCAGCGCATGGACCGTGTTCTGGAGATCATGAAGGACGCTGCTTTTTCCCCTATCAAAGATCCCGTGATATCTATGGGCGGACTGATCGGCGGTGAAGCCCGAAGACTCTGTGAATTTCATGACCTGGGAAAAAGCCTGTGCGGAGATGTTCTCGGAAAGGGTATCACCTACGCTATGGCAACCCTTGAGACCAACGCTTCCATGGGACTTATCGTTGCCTCTCCTACTGCCGGCAGTGCCGGGATCGTTCCCGGAATGATGCTTGCTCTTCAGGAGGTCTACGGCTTTTCCGATAAAAAAATCCGCCAGGCACTATTTAATGCAGGCGCTATCGGCTATCTTGCCATGCGTAATGCAACAGTTGCAGGTGCTGTTGGCGGATGTCAGGCTGAGGTCGGAATCGCTTCCGCAATGGCTGCTTCTGCTGCTGTGGAACTTCTTGGCGGTACACCTCTTCAGTGTACTTATGCTGCTTCCACAGTTCTTATGAACATGCTTGGACTTGTGTGCGACCCTGTAGGCGGTCTGGTGGAATATCCCTGCCAGAACCGTAACGCAGCCGGTGTTTCCAATGCCCTGATCGCAGCGGAAATGTCACTGGCCAGTATCCCCCAGTTCATCCCTCTGGATGAGATGATCGATGCCATGTATACCGTAGGCAAAAAGCTCCCTGCAGAGCTTCGTGAGACTGCTCTTGGCGGATGCGCAGCCACGCCGTCTGCCTGTGAGAAATGTCATCTTTGCAGCTGATGAGCAGAGTATAACACATAATAAACAGGGTCCCGACTGAAATGACTCAAACAACAAAACGGAGAATTCCTGAACTTCTTTTTTAGGGAATTCTCCGTTTTCTTTTTTTATAACAGGCATTCTGATCTCACATTCGCTGATTGTTCGGATTTTTTCAATTTTATTTCGTAATTCCAGCATTCTGTAGTCCAGATTCGCAATTTCTTCTGCATATTTTTTTAATTCTGCTTCAATTTCCGCATTGTCTCTTTTTTTATAATACAACTCATATTCTAACACAGACCAGTAATCCATCGCAATGGTCCGAAGCTGTATTTCCACCAGTTCTTTCTGTTCACCTTCCGCAGAATAGATGGGGACTTTCACAATGAGATGCAGGCTTTTGCAGCCGTTTTTCTTTGGATTTCTGAAAGAGTTTTCTCGCTATTTTTCTGTTTTCTTACAGAATTACTATGTTTTATGTGGATATGAAATTTATTTTCGGCAATCTATCCGATTATAAATATTAGAAAGATTTTATTTTATCTCTTACTATATTATAACGCGGACTATACTCAGTACCAGCAGATGTGCCGGATAAAAAACATAGAAAAACCATTTGGAAAACTTCGGTGCTTTTTCGGATTTTTTGCCATTATAGAAGCATAGGATGATGATTCCTGACGCCACGATCCCTAATGCCGAAAGCAGAGCATGGATCATTGCCGGTCCGGCTGCCATTTTTTCCACGTAGGAGCTGTAGTTAAACAGCGCAAAAAGGACAGCACCGACTCCGTACGCTGTTATCATCCTCTTCCTGTTCCCCCAGCCTTCATGGAACCAGATGGTAAAAACCGGTGCCAGAATCGCCCAGTCCGAACAAATGGATAGCAAAAGGAGCAGGATCAAAAGTGGAATTCTCCATTTACTTGCCATCATCCTTTCCTGAACAACCAGGATCATAAAACAGATAAACAGAGTAAAGATCATATTCAGCTGTGAATTCCCAAAAGCCATCATATAGGGAACCTGGGAGATCCCGGCAAAGATCAGAAGTCTTTCACCGTATTTTCTCCGGGAATGTGTATAGTAAAAACCTTCCACAAGAAAATAGCACATGGTAATGGCTGTGAAGTAGCCAATGTCTATAAACGCTTCCCACAGGATCGTGTTTTCCGGCAAAAGCACGTTGGCGATATGATTCAGAAGCATGGTAAAAATTGCCAGATATTTAATGGCATCTCGGGTCAGTCCCGGCTTTTCTGTTGTTGACATGATCTCCTCCTTCTATGCAGAAAAATTTTCAGACCTTTCACATCTTCTGCACAATATAATACATTTATCTTACACTGATTTTCTGACTCATACAACTTTTTTTGTTATTTCTGGTCACCAAAAGGACAGTTGCCTTTTTCTCAAGGTAAGCTTATACTGTAGAAAACGTGCTGTATTTATATGGCAAAACTTCTCAGCAAACGCTGCAAAACAATAAATTCGGAAAGGAATTATCAATCATGATCCAGGATATCGCACCACATACCTATCACAATGAGTACAAACCTGTGGCTCCGGATAAAGAAAGCCACATCCTCGCCTATGAAGAAGGAAAGATCCTTATGAAAAAAGATGGCGAAACTATAACTCTTCCAAGCTTTGGAGAGCTGGAAGGAAAAGTTGAAAATCTCTATGAAAATTATATCTATCTCTTCTCTGTTGATGAAGAACATTTTTATCTGATCCCGGATCTGGATACCAGCCTTCTTCCCGGATATCAGTTTGAAATCACAAGAGTTCTCCGCACAGCAGAGCCACAGTATCTGGCTTTTGCCGGAATCACCGGATATCAGCTTTTTCAGTGGTACAGCAGGCGTCGTTTCTGCGGCTGCTGCGGCAAACCAATGGTACACGATAAACATGAGCGCAAGATGATTTGTCCTTCCTGCGGAAACGGAGAATATCCGGTACTTTCCCCGGCTGTGATCGTTGGCGTTACCAATGGCGATAAGCTGATCCTTTCCAAATATGAGGGACGAAGCCACACACGTTATGCCATGATCGCCGGTTTTGCCGAGATTGGCGAGACTATTGAAGAAACTGTACACCGCGAAGTTATGGAGGAGATCGGCGTAAAGGTCAAAAATCTCCGCTACTACAAGAGCCAGCCATGGTCTTTCTCCGGCACTCTCCTGTTCGGCTTCTACTGTGACCTGGACGGCGACGACACTCTCACTGTAGACCACAACGAACTCTCCATGGCCTCCTGGTTCAACCGCGAGGAAATCCCGGATGAGGGTGATAATATCAGTCTTACCAAGGAAATGATGATGGCATTTAAGCATGGAAAGGCCTGAAGTATCGCTTGCCTGATTCCGTAAACAATTTTTCGTAACCAATTTCACAAAAAAACACCGACCATTCATCTGTACCATGTTCTGTCCAGGCTGCCAGATCATCTCTGACAGCTCAGACCCGGTACATATTTCCGATGAATGCCGGTGTTTTTATTTTCTATTTTTCTATTTTCTTCCGTACCGGAGTAAGCTGGCTAAAACCAGTTTATTTCTCCGCCGTCAGATGCCAGATATCTCTGTTGTATTCCTCGATAGTTCTGTCTGAAGAAAAGTATCCTGCTTTTCCGATGTTTACAAGCATTTTTTCTGCCCATGCGGTTCTGTCCTCATAATCGGACAGTGCCTGATCTTTCACCTTCGCATAATCCTCGAAGTCAAGAAGAGTCATGAACCAGTCTTTGCTTACGATCTCATGATGCAGTCTTCTTAAATGCTCTTCACTTCCAATAGAAAGAAGCTCGTTTCCTACGATAAAGTCTACTGCACGACGGATGCGCTCATCTTTCTCATAGAAATCTCTGGAGCAGTAATCTGCCTTTTCATAGTGTTCGATAACCTGCTCACTGGACTCACCGAAGATATAGATATTATCCTTACCTACCAGCTGGCTGATCTCCACATTTGCACCATCCATAGTACCAAGTGTCACAGCACCGTTAAGCATAAATTTCATGTTTCCTGTTCCGCTGGCCTCTTTGGAAGCAAGAGAAATCTGCTCGGAGATATCGCAGGCAGGGATCAGCTTCTCTGCTGCACTTACGTTGTAGTTTTCCACCATAACAACCTTCATGTATGGAGAAACCTCCGGATCATTGTTGATAAGCTCCTGTAAGCAGAGAATCAGGTGGATAATATCCTTTGCGATAACGTACGCAGGAGCTGCCTTTGCACCGAAGATAAAGGTTACCGGGCGCTGCGGCTTCTCGCCTGCCTTGATCTTCAGGTAACGGTCGATGATATAAAGTGCGTTCAGCTGCTGACGTTTGTACTCATGAAGACGTTTGATCTGGATATCATAAACACTGTGTGTGTTGATCTCCTCACCTGTGTTGGCCTTAATAAACTCCGCACATCTCTTCTTTGCATCCTGTTTGATCTTAAGGATATTGGCAAGAACGTCCTGATTTCCCTTAAATTCAAGCATCTTGTCAAGCTCAAAGGAATCCTTGCGGAAGCCGTCACCGATCATGGATGTGATGTACTCAGTCAGCGGATGGTTGCAGTGAAGGAGCCATCTGCGGAAGGTAATCCCATTTGTCTTGTTATTGAATTTCTCCGGATAGATCTCATAGAACTGATGAAGCTCTGTCTCCTTCAGGATATCGGTATGAAGGGATGCAACACCGTTGATGGAAAATCCGTAGTGGATGTCCATATGTGCCATATGGACCAGGTCGTTCTTGTCGATGATGGCAAGATTTTCCTGCGGATATTTTGCTTTGATACGCTCGTCCAGCTTGCGGATGATCGGCATCAGGTGCGGAACAACCTCCTCAAGATAAGAGATCGGCCATTTCTCAAGTGCCTCTGCAAGAATGGTATGGTTGGTATAAGCGCATACATGAGATACGATCTCGCATGCCTCCTCAAACTCGATCCCACGCTCTGTGAGAAGACGGATAAGTTCCGGAATTACCATACTCGGATGTGTATCGTTGATCTGGATCACTGCATAATCGGCAAGGTCATGAAGATTGCAGCCTTTTGCTGTTGCCTCATCCAGAATCAGCTGTGCCGCATTGCTTACCATGAAGTACTGCTGATAGATACGAAGCTTTCTTCCTGCGTCATCGCTGTCATCCGGATACAGGAACAGTGTCAGGTTGTGGAGCAGATCCTTCTTATCAAAGGAGATTCCCTCGCCTACAATGCTCTCATCTGCAATATCAATATCAAAAAGGCGAAGCTTGATCGCTTTGTTCTCATAGCCTGCCACGTCAATATCATACAGTGTGGATTTCAGCATAAAGCCCTTAAACGGCACGTAATAGGAAACGCCTGCATCTGTAAGCCAGCTCTCCGGCTGGATCCACGGATTCGGTGTCTCAAACTGAAGATGATCCTTAAACTCCTGTTTGAAAAGTCCGAGGTGATAATTAAGCCCGATTCCTTCTCCCGGAAGTCCCAGAGTTGCGATGGAATCCAGGAAGCAAGCTGCCAGACGGCCAAGTCCGCCATTTCCGAGAGATGGCTCCGGCTCGATCTCCTCGATCATGGAAAGCTCTTTTCCGTTTTCTTTAAGATATTTCGCAACTTCATCGTAAACGCCCAGATTGATCAGGTTGTTGGAAAGAAGCTTACCGATAAGGAACTCTGCGGAAATATAATAAATTTTCTTTTTTCCTTCCTGGTAGCCGCGGCCCTTCAGCTGCTCCTTTGTCCAGGAGAGAAGTCCGTGATAGATTTCCTCGTTTGTACAATCTTTTACATTTTTGTTATATTTGTCTTCAAATACTTTGCTTAATGTTTCCATTTTTGATCTCCTTTCATGGATCTTGATGGGATGAAATATGTTTTTACAAGGTTGTTTGCTTTGTTTTTTGATGTTATTAGGATATCACGTATTTCTTTTCAAAAATATAACAATCCTGTCATGATATGCAAGATATTTGTCAGACTGTTTTTCACTTTTTACTGTAGCTCTGCCTAAAACGCAAACGTGACATATGCGGTCGCTTCGAGATCTTTCTCAGACCTGTCTCATACTCTTCCTGTACTTATGCGGTGAAATCTTATTGGACTGCTGAAATTTCTTTATAAAATAACTTGTACTGTTAAATCCCACCTGCATGGCAATCTCCGTCACAGGTGCATCGGAATGTGTAAGAAGATACTTTGCCTTCTCCATACGGAAGTCATTGATGTATTCCACCAGGGTTTTTCCCGTATACTGGCGAAAAAGCTTCATAAAATAATACTCACTGTAATTGGAAAGTCCGGAAAGCTCTGAAACGGTAAGATTCTCCTGATAGTGAAGGCTGATATGATCCAGCACTTCCTTTACTGCTGCAAGGCTCTTGTTCTGCTCTGTGCTTACCGGGATAATATAATGCTTCGTCAACATCTCATAAAAGAAATCAAAGAACAGCATTTTCAGCTTCACATAAAAATATGGCTTCTTCTCCGTATGACAGTCATGGATCTCCAGAAAAATTTCCCGAAGCTTCTCATATCCGGAATCTCCTTCTTCTATATGATGACAGAATTCTGCCTTGTTTTCTATTAATGGTGATACCACACATTCCTGGCAGATATCTCCCGGCTGACCTGCAAGGAAGCCCAGGCTGAAAACCACACTCTTATAATAAAGAGGCTTCTTAAGATCAGTCCGCATACTATGGAGAACTCCACAGTTCACGATCAGGATATCCCCCTTTTTCAGGCGGATGCTCTCCCGGTTCAGTCTGGCAAAGCCGCTGCCTTTTTCAATATACATGATCTCCATCTCACTGTGCCAGTGGTCATACAGTGCATGAAAGATCTCACAGTTCGCCATATAGGTTTCCACCGGCAGCTCGAAGGAACCGTGAGGACTTAATTCTTTTAAATTATCATCCACTTCGGATACGTGAAGAGGATTTTTTTCGGATGTGTCTGTTTCTGGCATGATTTCCTCCGTGATCTTCAGGTGAATACCGCAAGCAGTTATTCCACTCAAGCGGATATTCGCAATCCGCATTCGCTACTTGCTCATAACAGAATAACTGCCAAACAGTTATTCTGTTAAAATATAATATCAATTCCGTCTGGCTGCATAAGCATATCTGCCAGTTCTTCGGCATCTGATGAAATCTCTTTTACACGAATATCTCTTTTTCTTATTCCCAGTACTACAAGATTTCCCGATATTCCTGCGCTCATAATTTCTCTTATGTGATCTTTTTCTGTCAAAATTCCTTTTCTGAACAAAACCTGAACCAATTTCGGTGTACTGTATATGCCGATTTCTTTCCCACGATACTGCATTCTTGTCCGTTTAAATAAATTATCTATTTTACCAGCTGCGCCTTTATCATCCGTAATAACATAAAACTTTTCATCTGCTTCTCCGGGAATATTTGCCAAAATATGAAGACAAACAGCCAGTATTTCCTCACCAAGGTTATCGCCCGATTCTTTATTTTTTCGTACTGTTTCAAAAAAATGTCGATATATTTCTTTACTGTTGAGATTTTTCCCCTGCATAACTTCTTTATTAATCTCGGCATTATTTTCAATGGTATATGTTATGGTACTGACCGGTCCTTTTAATAGTCTTACCGCCCAGCATAAATAATTATTGATCGCAGCATTCGTGTTAAAAACCATCTCCATGATGAAAAAAATATCCTCTTCATACAGAACCACTACCGGTATTCCATATTCCCGTATGTATTTTATATATTCCATATATTCCTGATTTAGTATTCCACTATGAGAAGCCAGTTCCATCAAAATGCATCTCGTAATTACAAGAACGGTATCCTGAGTCTTCATATGCTTCAGTAAATACCCAGCTTCTTCTTTTTTCAGCTTGGAATGTCTCCGGAATGAACAAGCATCATAAAAACAACATTTCTTTCTGGAAAAAATTTCTGATATGATCTGATCTTTCCCGGTAATTATCCAAGGCATGATTTCTTGTATATTATAGGGGTTATCCACATAGCCTTCTGCCATTTGCTATTCCCCCCTTACTTCTCTGTAGAGCCTTTTCATATTCTGAAGAACTTTTTTTAATGTTCTTTCATTTAAATAAGCTCCTTCCATACATTCTTCACCATATCGCTTCACCATGTACTCCAACTTGTCGTAATCATCCCTATACGATGGATTTAAAATACTTTCATCCAGCCATAGTCTGGAAAAACCATTCTTTATATCATCTGCAGATATTTCCAGTAACATCTTTGATATATCTGATTCTTCCAGAAGTTCCAGTTCAAAGCATCGGACCAGTACAGCCATATAAGGAACCTGATAATAATTCATCAGGCGAAATACTGTATCTCTTTCATTATTTTCAGATTCCGCATGAAATTTCTGAAACATAAAGCGAAATCCGCTTGTGGGCATCAAAAGCATTCCGGCAAACAAATTAGCTGCAACTTCCTCTTCATGTGTATAATAATCATCATTGGCAAACTCCACCTTTGTACGAAAATCTGTTTTCTGATAAAGCACATGATACAGTTCATGGCACAAAGCAAAATTCACATTTACCTTTGGCAATGATGTATTAAGTACAATATATCCCAACGCATCTCCTTTATAACAAAGAGCTCCTATTTCCTGATCACAGAAAGGCAGTTCTATAATAAGATATCCTTTTTTCTGAAAAGATGGTCTTACGATCTGCATAATATTAAGAAGTTCTTTATCGTTACTGATTCCCGCAAAAGAACAGAAGCTTCTTATCTTCTCTTCCATCTCTTCTTTATGACAATCCCCATATTGGATTATCTTTCTAAGACGTTTAATATCCATGGACTACTCCTTTGATATATTCATAAATCGATGTTTCGCACTCATTACTTCATCAATATTTTCCATCAGATTTTCAAGCTTTCCCGCAATTTCATTCTGACGTTCTGTAGGATTTCCTGCATAAAAAGCAATTTTTTCCTGTGTGTAATCACTGATCTGAGGGATAAAAAAAGAATCTTTCATAAAGAAATCCATTTTTTTCCCCAACGCAGATGCTATTTTTTCCATATCGGTGCTGTTTATATCCTGTACACCAGTCAGAATACGCGACAATTTTTTCCCATCAATTCCCGTTTTCAAACTGATATATGTCTGCTTAATCTTCATCTGTGAGAGATAAACATTTACATTTTCTATATATTTTGTCATGTCACATCTCCTCTTCCTTATCTTTCTGTTTATATATTATCTTGCTATGTACTATAATTATACGCTCTTTCATTAATATATCAACAAGGAAATCTCATTTAACAGGATTTTTATTTATATTTTTATTTTTCAAAAATTTTTTTTTAATTTCGAACCATATTTTCTCATTTTTTAATACTCTGATTTATTTTTCATCGCTTGACTTTTCCCATTTCAACTGCTATATATAATATTTAGAATAAAATAATTTGACTTTAAAAGGAACAAAGACTACCATGAATCCATTAAAAAAAGCTTACTGCCGGATTTTCCAGAACGTCTTTAAATTCGCCCTTCCACTGCTTCCTTACCGCAATCCGAAGATCATAGGAAGTGTCAAAGGGATCCCGGAAGTTCTGGAAAAAAGAAACTATAACAATGTACTCATCATCACAGATGCAGGTATCCGAAGCCTTGGCCTTACAGAAAGACTGGAGCAGACACTGAAGCGAAGCTGCATCTCTTACCATATCTACGACAAAACCGTTGCCAATCCAACAACCGTCAATGTGGACGAAGCCCTTCACATGTATCTGGATCATGACTGCCAGGCGATCATCGGCTTCGGCGGTGGTTCCAGTATGGACTGTGCAAAAGCCACAGCAGCCCGCATTGCCAAGCCACACCAGTCTCTTGCTCAGATGAAGGGAATCCTGAAGATCCACAAAAAACTTCCTCTTCTCATCGCCATCCCCACGACTGCTGGAACAGGAAGTGAAACAACACTTGCTGCTGTCATTACCGATGCAGAAACACGGCACAAATATGCCATCAACGATTTTCCGCTGATCCCACGCTACGCAGTTCTTGACCCCAAAGTGACTTTAAGCCTTCCGCCGTTTATCACAGCTACCACCGGCATGGATGCCCTGACTCACGCAGTGGAAGCCTACATTGGAAATTCCACTACACCTGGCACGAGAAAAAATGCCCTGGATGCTGTCAGACTGATCTTTGAAAATCTGGATACCGCCTACACACACGGCAATGATATTGAAGCAAGACGAAATATGCTCCGCGCCTCCTATTTCGCAGGCTGTGCCTTCACCAAATCCTACGTTGGATATGTCCACGCAATTGCACATTCCCTCGGCGGAAAATATAATGTTCCACACGGGCTTGCCAATGCAGTGATCCTTCCTATGGTGCTGGAAACCTATGGAGACAGCATTACCCATAAGCTTCGCAGCCTGGCTCTGGCTGTCGGTCTCTGCGATAAACATGAGGACGATAAAACTGCTGCCCGGATGTTTATTGATGCAATAAAAGATATGAAAAAACGCTTTGGCATCGGAGACTATATTCCGGAAATCCAGGAAACGGACATCCCGGAGCTTGCACATTACGCAGATAAAGAAGCCAATCCTCTGTACCCAGTTCCTGTGCTGATGGATGCCAGCGAACTTGAGACACTGTATTACAGACTGATGCCTCCGGCAGGCAATTGTTAAAACAGACATTGGCATAAACAGATTTCGATATTTCGAATACAGGATTTTTCAGAAAGGACTATAATTCCATGGAAAAAGAACAGATCAATCAGCTTTTAGATAAACAGCGCCAGTACTTCTACTCCGGCGCAACTCTTGACCTTGATTTTCGCATCAGCGCCCTGAAACGTCTCCGCGCTTCCATCCGGAAATACGAGGATCAGATCCACGCTGCGCTGAAAAAGGATCTGGGAAAAAGTAATTTCGAAAGCTATATGTGTGAGACCGGACTTGTGCTCTCCGAGATCACGCATATGCTGAAAAATATCCGCTCTTACGCGAAGGAACAGACTGTTCCAACTCTGCTGGCACAGTTCCATTCCCGCAGTTTCCGTAAACCATCCCCCTACGGTGTGGTTCTCATTATGAGTCCGTGGAACTATCCGTTTCTTCTCACCATGGAACCACTGGTAGACGCCATTGCAGCCGGAAACACAGTCATCCTGAAACCAAGTGCCTACTCACCGGCAACAAGTGAAGTGATCCGTCTTCTCATCCATGAATGCTTCGATGAAAAATACATTGCAACTGTCACAGGCGGACGTGCGGAAAACACACATCTTCTCAGTCTGCACTTTGATTACATCTTCTTCACAGGAAGCCAGTCTGTGGGAAAAGAGGTCATGAGAAAGGCTTCCGAATACCTCACACCAGTCACTCTGGAGCTGGGTGGAAAAAGCCCCTGCATCGTGGACAAAACAGCCAATCTCCGCCTTGCGGCAAAACGTATCGTCTTCGGCAAGTTTCTGAACTGTGGCCAGACCTGCGTGGCTCCGGATTACATCTACTGTGATCCGGAGATCAAAGAAGCCCTGATCGCAGAGCTTCGCAGGCAGATTACACGCCAGTATGGAAAAGAACCTCTGAAAAACCGGAATTACGGAAAGATCATCAACGAAAAGCATTTCGACCGTATCAACAGTCTGATCGATCCTGCCAAAACTGTCTGCGGCGGTGGTTCCAGCCGTGAAACACTTCAGATCGAGCCGACGGTTCTTGACAACGTAACCTTCGATGATCCGGTCATGCAGCAGGAAATTTTCGGCCCGGTACTTCCAGTCCTCACCTATGACTCTCTCGGAGGTGCCGTAACAAAGATCAATTCCATGGCACATCCGCTGGCTCTTTATATCTTCACCGAAGATGAAAAAAATGCCCGGGAAGTTACTTCCCGATGTGGGTTCGGCGGTGGCTGTATCAACGATGTCCTCATACATCTGGCAACCAGCAATATGGGGTTCGGCGGCTTTGGTGAGAGCGGTATGGGATCCTATCATGGCATCGACGGCTTCCGAACATTCTCTCATTATAAGAGTATTGTAGATAAAAAGACCTGGATCGATCTTCCTATGAGATATCAGAAATATCGGAAGATTTATGAGAAAATGGTACGGTTGTTTATGCGGTAGATATGAAGGGAGGGCGCTGCCTGATGCATCGCCCTCCTGTTACTTTAGATTTTCTTATTATTTTTCCCAGATGATCTTTACCGGCATGATTCCGGTCAGTTCTTTGCTTTTTCCATCCGGCTGGCTGCAGCCTGCATAAATTTCAAATTTCTTTCCTTCTTCCATCCGTTTCCCCATTTCATCTACTACGGTGAATGCTTTTTCCCATATTGGGATTTCTATTTTTCGGCATTCTCCCGCCTTCAGGAATATCCGCTGAAAACCGGCCAGCATCGGATTGGGAATGGCGTTTTTGCTGTCGATATTTTTTACATAGATCTGAACAACATCCTCTGTATCATATGCGCCGTTATTCCGCACTTCTACCTCCACGTTTACCTTCTGTCCACATGTTTTGACCCCTGCTTTATCTACTGTCACATTACTGTATGTCAGACCATATCCAAAAGGAAACTGTGCTTTTCGTTCCATATAGCGATATGTTCTGCCTTTCATGGAATAATCGGTAAAATCCGGAAGTTCTTCCAGGCTTTCATAAAATGTCACCGGAAGTTTTCCTGATGGCGAGATTTCTCCAAACAGTACCTTTGCCGCTGCCTTCCCACCCTGGCATCCAGGGTACCACAACATCATGACTGCATCAAATTTTTCTGCCGCATATTTCAGATCAAGGTCACTTCCTGCCAGCAGACAGAATACTACCGGTTTTCCGGTGTCTGCGATTGCTTCCATCAGTTCCCGCTGTACTCCGGGAAGTTCAATATCTTCTTTATCTCCCGATACATAGCTGTTTCCGGTATCTCCCTCTTCTCCTTCCAGTGTCTCATCCAGTCCCATGCATAAGATCACTACATTACTGTTTTCCGCAACCACCTTTGCTTCCGCAATACGATCTCTGGTAAACGCAAGGTGCTCCGTCCGGTCTCGGAACAGATCACAGCCTCTGGAAGTAAGGATCCTTACATCGTCTCCCACATAATCCTGGATGCCTTCCTGTATGGTAATATACCTGGAAGCTGTCCCGTGATAATTACCGATCAGCGCCTGTCTGCTGTCCGCATTTGGTCCAATAATTCCTATTGTTTTCAGTTTTTCTTTATCAAGCGGAAGAATCCCGTTATTTTTCAGCAAAACAAAGCTTTTTTCCGCTGCTTTCTCCGCTGCAGCCAGATTCCTGGGAGATTCCACCTCCAGGTAGGAGATATTGTCATATTCGCTTCCATCAAACAAGCCCAGCAGATACCTTGTAGTAAAAAGCCTCACTGCTGCCTGGGTTATGGTTTCTTCTGTGACAAGCCCTTTTTCGTATGCTTTCATAATGTGAAGATAGGTATTTCCACAATTCAGGTCACAACCATTATTAATAGCCAGTGCTGCAGATTCAACGGCTGTATCCGTTACCATATGGTGTTCGTGAAAATCACGGATCGCCCAGCAGTCTGATACAAAATGCCCCTGAAATTTCCATTCGCCTCTGAGTTTTTTCTGTAATGTGGGACTTCCGCAGCAGGGTTCCCCGTTTGTCCGGTTATAAGCTCCCATAACCGCTTCTACTTTCGCTTCTTTTACCAGACCTTCAAATGCCGGCAGATACGTTTCTTCCATATCTTTTGCGGATGCTTCCGCATCAAATTCATGGCGGAGTGCCTCCGGCCCGGAATGTACAGCAAAATGTTTGGCACAGGCTGCTGCTTTCATCGTATCTCCATTTCCCTGAAGTGCTTTTACAAAGGAAACTCCAAGTTCTTTTGTAAGATACGGATCTTCCCCATAAGTTTCATGGCCTCTACCCCATCGTGGATCACGAAAAATATTGACATTAGGAGACCAGAACGTCAATCCCTTATAAATATCTCTGTCACCGTTTACGGAATATGCATTATACTTTGCTCTGCCCTCTGTTGCCACGATACCGGCCATCTCTGCCACACTTTTCCTATCAAAAGTTGCCGCCATTCCGATTGCCTGTGGAAAAACCGTTGCCTGCCCTGCTCTGGCAACACCGTGAAGTCCCTCATTCCACCAGTTATATGCCGGAATTCCCAGTCTTTTTATTGCAGGTGCATCGTACCTTAACTGACTGGCTTTTTCCTCCAGCGTCATTCTGGCAACCAGCACTTCTGCTTTTTCCTTTGCTTCCTCCCGATTCATCCCCAATTTCCTCCTCACCTTTTTTTATATCATCTATCACCTGGTCTCTAACTGTCAAGTAGATATTTTCTGTAATTTCTCCGAAATCTGCTCAGCACGAAAAAAATCTGCTTTACCCTTTTTTTGGATAAAGCAGATTTTTATTACACTTTGTGATCTGTGTTCCGATTTCAGCCGGAAATTTATCTGATCGCATCCTTCATCTCTTTCACATAAGCCTTCACCTTCGGCACGCAGTCTTTGCCGTAGGCACCACAAAGCTTCACAATGGCAGATCCTACAATGGCACCGTCCGACTGGTCCGCCATCTTTTTCGCCTGCTCCGGTGTGGAGATTCCGAATCCTACTGCACATGGAATATCTTTCTGGGCTTTTACCAGCTTCACCATAGCTCCGATATCTGTGGTAATGCTGGTACGCATTCCTGTTACCCCAAGGGAAGATACGCAGTAAACAAAACCTTCCGCCTCTTTTGCGATCATGGCGATCCGCTCATGGGAGGTCGGTGCGATCAGGGAGATCAGATCAAGGCCGTACTGTTTGCACACAACATCAAACTCTTCTTTTTCCTCTAACGGAACATCCGGAAGGATCAGTCCATCCATTCCAACTTCTGCTGCTTTCCTGATAAAACGCTCTGTTCCGTAAGAAAATACTACGTTTGCGTAGGTCATAAATACCATTGGAATTTTTGTGTTTTTACGGATTTTTTCTACCATTGCAAAAACTTTATCTGTAGTCACGCCGCCTGCAAGTGCCCGAACATTGGCTTCCTGGATCACAGGTCCCTCTGCGGTAGGATCTGAGAACGGGATTCCAAGCTCGATCAGATCTGCTCCTGCTTCTTCCATTGCATAAACCAGTTGCTCTGTTATCTCCAGAGACGGATCTCCGCAGGTCAAAAAAGGAATAAATGCTTTTCCGTTTGCAAATGCTTCTGTAATTCTACTCATGAATATCCTCCCCTCTGTAGCGGGCGATCGCCGCACAGTCCTTATCTCCACGTCCTGAAATAGTAACTACCATGATCTTGTCCTTTCCAAGTGTCGGTGCGATCTTTTTCGCATAAGCCACTGCATGAGCACTTTCGATCGCAGGAATAATTCCTTCTGTTCTGGAAAGATATTCAAAAGCATCTACTGCTTCGTCATCTGTAACAGGCACGTACTCTGCTCTTCCGATATCATAAAGGTGTGCATGCTCCGGACCTACACCCGGATAATCAAGACCTGCGGAGATGGAGTATACCGGTGCGATCTGTCCGTACTCATCCTGGCAGAAGTAGGATTTCATACCATGGAAGATTCCGAGACGACCGGTTGCGATGGTTGCCGCAGTTTCCGCAGTATTCACGCCACGTCCTGCTGCCTCACAGCCGATGAGACGAACGTCTTTGTCCTCAATGAAATTGTAGAAGGTTCCGATAGCATTGGAGCCGCCGCCCACACAGGCCAGGACAACATCCGGAAGTCTGCCCTCTTTTTCCAGCATCTGTTCTTTGATCTCCCTGGAGATCACTGCCTGGAAATCACGTACGATAGTTGGGAACGGGTGCGGTCCCATAACAGATCCCAGCACATAATGGGTATCTGCAATACGGTTTGTCCACTCACGCATGGTCTCCGAAACAGCATCCTTTAAGGTTGCGGTCCCGCTTGTGACTGCATGGACTTTTGCTCCGAGGAGACGCATCTTGTAAACATTCAGGGCCTGACGTTCCGTGTCTTCTTTTCCCATGAAAACTTCACATTCCATCCCCATCAAAGCTGCTGCGGTTGCAGTTGCAACACCATGCTGTCCGGCTCCTGTCTCAGCGATCACACGTGTCTTGCCCATTTTTTTCGCCAGGAGCACCTGACCGAGTACGTTGTTGATCTTGTGAGCTCCTGTGTGGTTCAGATCCTCCCGTTTCAGATAGATCTTAGCTCCGCCAAGGTCCTCGGTCATATGTGCCGCATAGTAAAGACGGGATGGTCTTCCTGCATATTCATTCAGAAGCTCTGTGAGCTCACGGTTGAATTCCGGGTCGTTTTTGTAATGGTTGTATGCTTCCTCAAGCTCCAGAACGGCGTTCATCAGTGTTTCCGGGATGTACTGTCCGCCATGGATGCCGAATCTTCCTTTTGACATGTTATATTTCCTCCTTTATGCTCCTTACTGCGTATACTGCTTCTAATATTTTATCCGGGTCTTTGTGACCGCCGGTTTCTACACTGCTGCTTACATCTACTGCCCAGGGGTGAAGCAGATGTATGGCTGATTCCAGATTTTCACAGCCCAGACCTCCTGCAAGAAACCAGGGACGTTTGATCGCCGGCACCAGGCTCCAGTCGAAAGTTTCTCCTGTTCCTCCTGCGCCCTGATCCAGAAGAATATAGTCTGCTTCCGAACGAATCGCTTTCTTTATATCTGCTTCTGTTTTTACGGAAAAAGCCTTTATCAGAAGCTGGTCTGTCATGATCCTAAGCTGTCTTATATAATTCTCGTCTTCCTGTCCGTGAAGCTGTGCCAGGGCAATGGTTTCTTCATTTAAAAGCTGTGCGGGAAGCTCCACCGGTGCATTGACAAATACGCCTACCGGCAAAATGCTCTCATCCAGTTTTTCCCGGAGAGCCCTCAATTGCTCCACGGTGACGTTTCTCCTGCTTTTTGGGAATTCTACAATGAATCCTGCAAAGTCCGGTTTTGCTTCGTTAACTGCCTGGATATCTTCCAGGCGGGTCAGGCCGCAGATCTTGATTCTGGTTCTGCTCCCACGTTTCAACTGTTGTTCTCTCATATTCAGCCAATCCTGCCCTTTCTGTCTGACCCTGCACCTTCCTGTTTCGTTACTATTTGCTACTGGTCAGCTCTGTTACTTATTTGCTCTGTTCTTTAGTTTGGCCTTTATACAAGCGCTCCACCATTCAGATTTTCCAATACAGCTTTCTTATCCGGGCTTCGCATCAGGGTTTCACCGATCAGGACTGCACCTACCCGGTTTCTTTCCAGGATAGCGATATCACCTGCGTTTTTGATTCCGCTCTCAGACACAAATACCACATTGTCCGGTGCCAGGTTTCGAAGACGGATACTGTTATTCATATCAACCTTAAAGGTTTTCAGGTCACGGTTATTTACGCCGACGATCTTTGTACCTGTCTTTAATGCTCTTGCCACTTCATTCTCGTCATGAGCTTCCACCAGTACATCCATTCCCAGAGCTTCTGCCAACTCCCTGTATTCCAGGAGTTCCTGGTCATTTAAGATAGCACAGATCAGAAGTACAGCCGATGCGCCGAATGCTTTTGCCTGATAGATCATGTACTTATCCACCGTGAAGTCCTTCCGGAGGACCGGAATATCCACTGTTTCTGTGATCTCACGGAGATAAGTGTCACTTCCCATGAAATAAAATGGCTCTGTGAGGCAGGAGATCGCAGATGCACCTGCTGCCTCGTATTCTTTCGCAATTTCCAGATACGGAAATCCCGACGCGATTAGCCCCTTGGAGGGGGAAGCTTTTTTTACTTCACAGATGTAGGACATACCCGGCTTTTTCAATGCTTCCAGAAAGGACGGCTGCTGTGGCGCTTTTTCTGCCAGGATTTTCAGCTGATCCAGGGGAAACTGAAGCTTTTCCTTCCGGATACGTTCTCTTGTTTTTTCTGCGATTTCTTCCAGAATGTTTTTTTCGCTCATTCTTTGTTTGTCTCCTTGATATTTCATTTCAACTCTCATTCAGCAATTTTAAGAAATCTGACAACTTCATATGTCAGTTAATGAGCTGTGCCTGTTCTTCTCCTGCCACCATTATCCTTAAATCTCATTGCTTAATTTAACAAATTCCTCAAGCTTGGCAGCAGCTGCACCACTGTCGATCAGATCTTCTGCCTTTCTTACGCCGGCTTCCAGGCTCTCTGCCTTTCCTGCGATATAAAGTGCTGCACCTGCGTTCATGCAGACCGCCTGACGCTTCGGGCCTTTTTCGTTTCCGTTTACAATGGCTTTTGTGATCTCTGCGTTCTCTGCCGGTGTGCCGCCTGCCAGATCTTCTTTGCTGCAGCGTGTATAGCCGAACTGCTCCGGTGTGATCTCATAGGACTGGAACCATCCGTCCTTGATCTCGCACACAGAAGTCGGTGCGCTCATGGAAATCTCATCCAGCTTATCCTGTCCGAAAACTACCATTCCGCGGTTCACGCCAAGCTTCATCATAACCTGTGCCAGCGGCTCTACCAGAGACTGGTCAAAAACTCCCATCAGCTCCATGTTTGCGCCTGCAGGGTTGCTTAATGGTCCGAGGATATTGAATACCGTGCGGATTCCCAGCTCTTTACGGATCGGTGCCACATATTTCATGGCAATATGATAATTCTGTGCGAACAGGAAACAGATGTTGATCTTTTTCAGGATCTCTGCACTTTTTTCCGGCGGGATGGTGATCTTTACGCCAAGTGCTTCCAGAACATCTGCTGCACCGCTCTTGGAAGATGCTGCACGGTTTCCGTGTTTTGCTACCGGAACGCCACCTGCTGCGATCACAAGAGAAGATGTCGTGGAAATGTTAAAGGAGTTTGCTCCGTCACCACCGGTTCCTACGATTTCCAGAACATTCATATCGTGGAGAAGCTTGATGCAGTGTGCACGCATTCCGGCTGCAGATGCAGTGATCTCATCAATAGTCTCTCCTTTCAGGGAAAGTGCAGTAAGGTAGGATGCCATCTGTACCGGTGTTGCCGCTCCGTCCATGATCTCATTCATTACGGCTTCTGCTTCGTCGTATATAAGGTCTTCTTTTTTTGAAAGCTTGACGATTGCTTCTTTGATCATTGTTGTTTCCTCCTGTTCTGTAACGATTCTATCTTTTATGGATCGATGTTCTCTGTCTTATCTGTCTCTGACAACCTTCATAAAATTCTCAATCATTGTTTTTCCATCTGGTGTCATAACGGATTCCGGATGGAACTGTAATCCGAATACCGGATATTCTTTATGCTCCAGTGCCATCACCTCTCCGTCCTCAGACTCAGCGGTAACAACCAGTTCCTCCGGTAAGGTATCCCGGATAGCTGCCAGTGAGTGATATCTGGCTGCCGGAAAAATTTCCGGAAGTCCTTCAAACATCCGGCTCTTTCCAACTTTACGTATCTCTTTCTGCTTTCCATGCATCAGCTCTTTTGCGTAGGATACTGTCCCTCCGAAGGCTTCACAGATGGACTGATGTCCAAGACAGATTCCCAGGATTGGCAGCTTATCCTTGAAATATTTTATAGATTCAAGATAGCAATGTCTGCTGGCTGTGCGTAAAGTTCTCATGACTTCTACGGGTGTATAGCGGTCGGAATACAGCTCTCTGCATACAGGGATTCGCCGGTATTCGCCTGACTGTGCGATTTCTTTGATTTTTTCTAATGTTGGATACATATACAGGCCCTCCTGAGTTTTTCATTCCTTACCGGAGGACGGGACATTTGCAATCCGTATTCGCTGCTTGCTCATAAAATCAAAAAAAGCCCGTCTCCGACAGAATCTGGTTCTGTCAGGGACGAGCTTTAAATTCAAAATCACCCGCGGTGCCACCCTGATTCACGGTCTGACCCGTGCACTTGGCGGAATACCTTCATATTCCCGGCAACTGACGTATGCCCTCACGTCACAGAATACTTGATACCCGAAAGTATCTTTCCCTGTGCCCTCTGCGGTCCATTTGATAAACTGCCTCTCGACCCGGCTCTCACCCTCCCGGACTCTCTGTGCGCGCATGGATATCTTTATCTCCGCTTCAACGGTTTAGCGGTTTACTCAATTAAATTTTTTCTATAAAATAGCACAGTGTTTCTGATATGTCAATACAAAAGTTGAAAAAAATATCATTTTGTTCTATAATTGTATAAAAGTAATTGTTATAAATGTCACATGGAAAGGACCAGAAAAGCACTATGGCAGAAAGAAATACAAACACCTGGCTGGATACCCCCGATCCGCAGGTTTTTATCAAAAATTCCGCAAAATTTAATGATCTGATGATGATGTATCGATGTACGGTCCGTGAGGTACGCACCAAGCTGGAAGTCCTCAACGATGAATTTTCATTGGAATATAAACGTAACCCGATCTCCTTCATCAAGACAAGGATCAAAAAGCCGGAAAGCATTTACAAAAAGCTCAAAAGGCTCGGCTATGAGTTTACTGCGGAGAATATTCAGAATCAACTGAATGACGTGGCAGGCATCCGTGTTGTCTGTGCTTTTATCGATGATATCTACACCATTGCAGACCTGATCACCAGGCAGGATGACATTACCGTCATTCAGGTAAAGGACTATATCAAAAATCCAAAACCAAACGGCTACCGCAGTTATCACATGATTGTGGAAATCCCTGTATTCTTCTCCAAGGGAAAAACTCCCATGCGTGCAGAGATCCAGATCCGTACCAACGGTATGGATTTCTGGGCTACTCTGGAGCATCAGCTGCGTTACAAGCAGAATATCGAAGAAATGGACGGTTATGAGGAAGTCAGCAATGAGCTGCTGAACTGCGCCCGCGCTGTGATCGATATGGATAACGAAATGCAGCGGATCAAAAACAAGATCGGACAATTCCATGATATTTAAAAAAACAGGTGAGGCTGTTACAGCCTCACCTGTTCTTTCTCACTGTTTTTCGCCCGGAACGCCCGCGGTGTCATGTGATAATGTTCCTTGAATACCCTATGAAAATAACTGTTATTTTCATAGCCTACAGCTGCAATGATGTCACTGACAGGCAGATCTGTTTCACACATCAGCTCTACAGCCTTGTTCAGACGCTTTCTCTGAAGAAGTTCCTTGAAATTAAACCCTGTGCTTTTCTTGATCATCTTACTGAGGACATGCATGGGAAGATGCAGGCGACCACAAAGCTCCGTCAGCGTGGCAGTCCGGTATTTCTGTTCAATATAATCCAGTGTTGTCATGGAGATCATATTTTCGTACTGATTGGGCAGACGCATCTCCACATACTGCACCGATTCTACCAGATACATAAAGATCAGGCCCATTGTGGTCTGATTGATCCGCTCTCTGTTCTCCTCACCGTTTACAAGAGAATAAATGATATTTTCCAGAAGATTCTGGATCTGCAGCACTTCCGCAACCTTAAAATGAAGATATTCCCCACGCTCTTCATCCTGACGCAGGACATTCACCAGAAAATCTGCCAGCATATTGTCATTTCCCGCCATGGAATAGGCCACATCAAAAAACTCCGGCAGCACCATAAAATTGATCGCAATATCATTCTGCCCCGCTTTCAGAATCTCATGCTTCGTAAACTGATTAAGAAAAAGCAGCTCACCTTTGTTAACTATGACTTTTTTTCCGTCAATGATATTAGTCAGAGAGCCCTCGCACACATACAGCACCTCCACAAAATTATGCCTGTGCGCCGGAAAATACACAAAACGGGTGTGTGTACGCACAGCGATCAGCCTGCCTTCTTTCAGCATCTTACGGCTGTCCACGGTAAAGTCCCGACCGGATGTGTAGAGATCTTTGTCTACCTCTGCCTCTCCGTCCAGAATTCTCCTCTCTTCATCTGTAATCTTTCTCAGCTGATCCAGTAATGCCTGCTGCATGTATTTTGCTCCTTTATCTGTTCATGGTTTTCTGTTCTGCTGTCCTCATTTTAACACTGCAACCATAAGAGTACAACCAGAATCAGAAGGCGGAGATTTTTTCAGAAACCTTCTATACACGAAATCCAAACATACAAAACGGGCGGAGCCCGAAGACTCCGCCTGTTCTGAAAGGATTTATCATATGATTATACAGTCAATCTGAGGATTGATTAGTACAGCTTAGCCATCTCTTCAATGTTGCTTGTATCGAATTTCAGAGGTGCACCAAGAACAACCTCTGTACCGCCGTCATCAGCGTCTGTTACTGTGTAGTCACCAAGGTCACCAGCTGTGAACTTGTCATCTTTAGCACCTGTGATGTCGCCGTTGATCAGAGAGATTGTTGTGTAAGCACTGAGTTTTCCAAGGCCCTGCATATCCCACAGATAGAAGTACGGGCAGGAATGAGAATCATCATCACCTGTGTACTCCTGCATCTCAGATGGAAGTCCAAGTCCTGTCAGCTTGCAGGAAGATCCGTTATCCTGAAGATATTTAGCTGCTGCTGCGATACCAACTGTTGTAGGTGCGCAGATAACTTTCAGATCCTTGTAGTTCTGAAGAAGAGCTGCTGTCTGGTCTGTGGATTTCTGTGGCTCATCATCACCATATACAACGTCTACAAGCTCAAGCTTGCTGTATTTTTCATCGCCTTCCATGATAGTCTTCATTGCATCGATCCATGCATTCTGGTTAGCGGACTGAGATGTAGCGGAAAGGATAGCGAACTGTCCCTCACCACCGGAAATATCAAGAACTGCATCCATAAGTGCCTGAGCAACTTCTTTTGTACCAGCCTGGTTTACGAAAATCTCACGGCTGTCTTTGTTCGGTGCGGAGTCGAAGGAAGATACTTTGATTCCCTCATCCATAGCTTCCTCAAGCTTAGCCTGAAGAGCGTTAACATCGTTAGCGGAAATACAGATTGCATCAAAGTCCTGGGAAATCAGGTTGTCAAGAACCTTGATCTGTGCATCAGCTGTGGCTGTCTCAGGATAAACGACCTGAACCTCGCCGCCTTCAGCCTCTACTGTCTCCTGGAAAGCTTTCGCTGCGATCTCGAAGAATGCATTACCAGCTGCTTTACCAACCAGAGCGATTTTTTTGCCTTCTGCGGAATTTCCAGCTGCTTCTGTCTTAGTATCTTCGGATTTGTCGTCTGCTGCAAGAACCGGGCAAACTGTACCAAGAACCATTGCTCCACAAAGGATTGCGCTAATTACCTTTTTTTTCATTGTTGTTCCTCCCTATAAGAATATAATTTTTTATATGCTGCTGCCTACGCTACACCAATGGAGGCAGCTAACAATCATATGGTTTTCAAAAGTGATATTTAGTTTTTCTTCATTGCGACTGCTTTTTTCACATCACCGATGATATTCGGAAGAGCTACTGCTGCTACCAGAAGTACACCGATGATAAGAAGGATTACCTGTGCATTTACGTTCTTCTGTCCAAGACCAACTCGTAAGCATACGATGATGAATGCGGAAATGATACCACCGGCCAGGTTTCCTTTACCACCTGTGGAGGAGATACCTCCGAATACTGCCATTGCGATGGCATCCATCTCAAATCCGTTACCGGTCGTTGTGTTTGCACCGTAGGAAGAGGATACCAGGAACACTGCACAAAGTCCAGACATAAGCCCCATAATTGTATAGATGATGAAACGGATCTTCTCTACGTGGACACCTGCGTAATAAGCTGCCACACGGTTTGTTCCGATCGCATATGTACGGCGTCCGAATGTGCTCTTTCCAAGGAAGATTGCAAAGATCACACCAAGGATCAGTACCAGGAAAAGAATATATGGAACATTTCCAACCTTTCCACCGATGGCACGGAAGCCGTCTGTGTTTGTGATTGCAATACTTCCGCCGGCTCCAAGTGTTACCTCAGCGATACCACGGAAGATGATCTGTGTTGCCAGTGTTACGATCATTGGAGGCAGCTCCTTGAAACGGGTAAGGATAAATCCGTTAACCGCACCACAGAGGGCACCAACAACCAGTGCTGTAAGTACTACTACAATGAACGGAGCGTTTGTGTTGCAGACCATACAGCTTAAGGTAGCGGAGAGACACACGATCGCACCTACGGAAATATCGATCTCGCCTAATACCAGGATGTACGCCATCGGGAACATCATGAATACCTCTGCAAGGTAAACCGGCATCTGACGAAGAACACTCTTCATATTATAAAACTCAGAAAATGATGCGCAGAAAATATTTACCAGGATAAAGAGAATGACCAGGATGCCTTCCCAACTGAATATGATGTGTTTCATCGGATTTTCCGGCACATTGTTAATACTTCTTCCAGATTTTCCAGCCATGATTTACATCTCCCTTCCCTTTAATGCGTTTTTATCTGCGATTCTCTGCAGAACAACGTTGATCACAACTACTACCAGGATGATAACACCCTTGATCATGTTCTGCCACAGTGAACTGATACCTACAAGCGGAAGAGCTTTTGCGATCGTTGCAAGGATAATGGAACCGAGGAATGCACCTACTACGGTTCCACGTCCACCACTCATGCTTACACCACCGATAACGCAGGCTGCGATAACATCCATCTCACCGCCGTACTGCATATCAGGCATTGCAGAAGCATAAACAGATACCTGAAGTGCTCCGCCAAGACCTGCGAGGAATCCCATGATCACATATACAAGAAGGTTGATATTCTTTGCATTGATACCGGAAACCTGTGCTGCGCTTGCATTACTTCCTACTGCGTAGATTCTTCGTCCTGTTCTTGTCCATTTCATAAAGAAGAAGAATACCACATAGCATACGATGATCACCCAGATAACCTTGTTGATTCCAAGGAAGCTGGTTGTTGCAAAATTCTTAAACTCACCAAGAGCTGCGGCACTTGCCCATTCACCACCGTGGGAAACAAGATAACCCATTGCTCTGTAGATGTACATAAAGCCCATGGTTGCAATGATAGGCGGAACGTTTGCTCTTGAGATCACAAGACCTACAACCAGTCCGCAGGCAATACCGATCGCCATTGCAATGATGAAAGCAAGTAATGTACTTGTAATATGTCCATATTTCAGGAGCATACCGATGGACATACCGGAAAGTGCCAGAGTTGACATGATGGAAATATCGATTCCGCCTACCAGCATGACACACAGCATACCAAGTGACATTACCATTGTTACTGCATTATTTTTCAGCATCTCCATGAGTGACTTCGGCGTAAGGAATGACGGGCTGATCACTGTGACAACGGCAAACAGCACGACCACGATAATTGCCAGCAGAGCCTCTCGGGAGCCTGTAATCTTCTTGATAACAGATTTCTTTTCCATTATTTAGTCCCCTTTCCAGTGCTCTTTTCCATGGACAGCTCAAGGATTCCTTCCTGTGTTGCCTCTCCTCTGTTCAGTTCTCCTGTCTTACGGCCATTACACATAACGATGATACGGTCTGCCATACCCAGGATCTCCGGCATCTCGGAAGAAATCAGGATAATCGCATAGCCCTTCTTCGCAAGATCTCCCATGATCGCATAGATCTCGGCTTTTGCACCAACATCGACACCCTTTGTCGGCTCATCCATGATAACGACCTTCATTTCCTGAGCAAGTGCCTTGGCAACAACAACCTTCTGCTGGTTACCACCGGACAGTGAACTTGCAGGCTGGAAAATATCAACAGCCTTGGTATCTACTTCTTCAAGAAGCTTCTTGGAAAGCTCTCTTTCTGCTTTCTCGTCATTGAATCCGGATTTTGCATATTTGCTGATGATCGGAAGTGTTACGTTTCTTCCAAGTCCCCAGCTCATGACAAGGCCCTGCTTCTGTCTGTCCTCAGGAAGAAGGATAATACCTTTTTCCATTGCTTCGGAAGGAGTCTTGATATAAACCTCTTTTCCCTCAAGGAAAACCTTTCCTTCGTCCGGACGGGTGATTCCACAGACAGCTTCCATAACCTCTGTACGTCCTGCACCAACCAGACCTGTAAGACCTACGATCTCGCCTGCATGTACATTGAAAGAAACATCCTTGAAAAATCCTGTTCTGGAAAGATGTTCGATACGGAGCATCTCATCTCCCAACTCAACTTCCGGTTTCGGGAACAGATCATTGATCTCACGGCCAACCATTGCCTTGATCAGATCTGCGTTTGTGATTCCATCTACATCATAGGTTCCAATGTACTGGGAATCACGGAATACGGTAACTCTGGAAGCCAGACGGTACATATCTTCGAAACGATGGGAGATAAAGATAATGGAAACACCATTCTCTTTCAGCTTGTCAACCAGTGTGTAAAGCTTCTCGGACTCGTTTCTGGTAAGTGCTGCTGTAGGCTCATCCAGAATGATGATCTTTGCATTTGTGGAAAGTGCTTTGGCGATCTCAACCATCTGCTGCTGTGCAACAGAAAGAGTTCCCATCTCAGCGGTTGCATCAAAATCTGCATCCAGCTCACCTAAGTACTTGTTCGCCTCCTGATTCATCTCTTTCCACTGGATCATATGATGTTTGATGATCTCGTGACCCATAAAAATATTTTCTGCAACTGTAAGGTGCGGATATGATGTCGGATGCTGATATACGGCTGCAATACCTGCCTCCTGAGCATCCTTCGGACCCTTGAAGTCAACCTTCTGTCCGTTCAGGAACATCTCACCTTCTTCTGCTTTATGTACTCCGGTAATAACCTTGATAAACGTAGATTTACCAGCACCATTCTCACCCATCAGCGCGTGAACCTCACCAGGCTTGAGCTGGAACTGTACATTATTCAGAGCTTTGACACCGGGGAATATCTTCGTAATACCTTTTAATTCAAGAACATATTCTGACACGGCTCTTTCTCCTCCCTTTCCTTTGATCTGATTATATTCTATCATCCGGCCCACAGGCTGATAATGGGAATATTTTTGGATAAGGGTAAAATATTCTTCTTTTCCCTGTAAAATATTACTCATAAACCATTATCCCATTCTCGTATTTCTATATACTTTATGCTATAATGATAACGCTGACGTTACAGTTTTCTGGGAATATAAACAGAACTGTAAACGTCCGATTTACAAAGCTATGCTCGATTGGAGAACTGTATATGAAATTACTGATCGTTGATGACGAAGAACTTACGCGTACCGGGCTGGTCTCATCTATCGACTGGGATTCTCTGGGGATCACCGAGATCCTTCAGGCAGACGATGGTGTGAACGGACTGGAAATGGCCAAACTGTATAAACCGGAGATCATTCTCTGCGATGTACGGATGCCACGGATGACCGGCATTGCCATGCTGGAACGTCTGGAAAAATTCCTGCCGGACAGTATCCCTATCTTTATGAGCGGATATTCTGACAAAGAGTATCTGAAAGCTGCCATCAAACTAAAAGCCATCAATTACATCGAAAAGCCTCTGCATCCCGAGGAAGTACAGGCTGCAGTTCTGGAAGCGCAGACTCTTTACAAACAAAAGCTCCGCTCCCATCGTGGCGAAGCGATCCATTCCCAGGAAATCGCCACCCGGCTGGCACAACAGCTGACTCTTCCACCTTCCGATAACGACAAAATTACAGATCTCTGTCTGGAGCTGGGACAGTCGGAACTTCTTGAGAACGGCATGAATTTTACCTCTGTGATCGTGAAGCTCAATGGATCTGTGGAGGCCTCCGGCATTTTCCTGGAAGATCTCCAGAACGACATTTCCCATTTTCTGGAGCATTACCATCTGAAATGTCTTTTTGCGGAAAAAAGGGTTCAGTATCTGGTTCACCACATATATGGAAGAAATGCACTTTCCCCGACTACCCTTTCCGCAGTGGGAAGCTATATTTCCAGGCAATATGACACCTGCGGAAAGCATCTGATCGCAGCCGGAAATACCGTAACGGATATTTTCAGGGTTTATCAGTCCTACGCTTCTGCCGTGATCCTTCTGCAGAACTGTTTTTTCTTTCCGGAAAAAACATTTCTGACGGAAAATGCCATCCGCCGGCTTTCCCCGAAGGGACCGGTTCCGGATTTCCTGCAGTCACCGGAAAATACTTTTTCCAAATATCTCCTGGCCGGAGAAGAAGAACACTGTTCTCAGTTTCTTGATGAGCTTTTCCGGTATTACAGCTGCAATCACACATTTATGCCCAACCAGATCCGTGATCTTTATTACCAGCTGTTTAATACACTTTCGGCTTCCCGTAAAAAAAATCAGCTTGAAACCGAACTTCATGAAAAGCAGGATCTGATCGTAGATACGTTAAACAACGCCTTCACCTACGAAGAGCTTCACAAAGCTCTGAAAGAAAAAACCGCCCAGTATTTTGAAGATGCGAAAAATTCCCAGCCGGAAAATTCCACGATCTTTATGATCAAGGATTATATCAGCCGGAACTATATGAACGATACACTTTCCGTAAAAGATATCAGCGGCCATGTATACCTTTCCGCATCTTATGTATGCACTTTTTTCAAAAGTGAGACCGGACAGACTCTCAATCAATATCTGACAGAATACCGAATGGAAAAGGCCAAGCAGCTGCTTTCCGATCCCAGATACAAGATTTCCGAGATTTCTTCTAAGGTAGGCTATACGGATGGTAATTACTTCGGAAAAAGCTTCAAAAAATACTCCGGCTTTTCCCCGTCTGAATACCGGGAGAAAATGTCATGAGGGCCCTCTGGCGCCGTTTCAAAAACGGCTACCTGAATTTAAACCTGCAGACAAAATTCACCATTGCACTGATCAGCATTGTGGTAGTTCCTGCATGTCTTATCGCCTTTCTTTTTTATGGGCGACTTTATAGCATGGTGGTTTCCAATACCATCCGGCAGGAACAGGATGCCTCCGCAAAAACTGCACCTCTGATCGAACGGACTATGGATACGATTCTCGCTACTACCCGTAATATTACAGGACAGAATTTTTTTCAGGAACTTTTTTATATGCCGGTCAGCGATTCAGCAGAACATCTTGCAGCATCTAACCATGCCACTGATTTTAAAAATGCCGTTCAGCGTCTGACCACAGATTCCATTGTTACCGATGTACGGATCTATGTGGATTTTCCTGATGATCTGAAGGCACTGGATACTTATCCCAACACTGAGAATATCCTTGCTCCCTTAAGTCAGGCGAAAGGTACCTACTGGTACGGTATCTTTCAGGGAAACCGTAACACCCAGGAAATGTTCTGTCCTTCCTTCTATCTTGGTCCCAGGGAAAAAAAGAATTATGGTGATATGGCATATATCTGTCCTTTAAGCCTTTATTATCACTCCACTGCCTATAAGGCTTATCTGGCAGTGTATTATTCCGATGACAAGCTTACTTCCATTCTTTCCGACAATCTATCTCTGGAAGGAAGTGTTTCATATATTGTAAACGAACGTGATGCCATTGTTGCTACCTCAGATCCGTCATTATCCGGAATCTACCAACTGGATTACGACACCATCAAGGCTTCCTTTATGTCTTCCAATAACTTCATTGAGCGGAACATTCTGGACACAAAGGTTTATGCCGGTTTTTACAGTATTTCCAATACGGACTGGTTTATGGTGACGGTCCTGCCTTCCCCGCCGCTGATACATGAGAGCAACCGGCTGATGATCCAGATCGTACTGATCTATGCAGTTTTTCTGGTTCTGGCACTTATTTTTGCCAATGTACTGGCTCATTCCATTACCGGAAGACTTTCTTCTGTGATCCGGCAGATGCAGACCGTCCGCCACGGCCCGCCTACTCCTATGGAAAGTCCACAGGCACATGATGAGATCGGTAATCTTATCGATACCTACAACTATATGACTCGAAAAATGGAAGAACTGATGGAGAAGCAGGCTAAGGCTGCCGAAGATCTCCGGATCGCAGAATTCAATTCCCTCCAGGCACAGATCAATCCACATTTTCTTTATAACACCATGGATATGATCAACTGGATGGCACTGCAGGGACAGACCGATGAGATCAGTCACGCAGTACAAAGCCTTTCCCGTTTTTATAAGCTGACCCTGAGCCGCAAAAAGGGAATCTCTACCATTGCAAGGGAGCTGGAGCATGTAACCATCTACGTGCAACTCCAGAATATGCGCTACCATGACAGCATTGAGCTGATCACGGATATCCCGGATGAGCTTTCAGAATACCAGATCCCGAAACTGACTCTTCAGCCTGTTGTGGAAAATTCCATTCTCCACGGGATTCTGGAAAAAGAATCAAAATCCGGAACTATTGTTATTACCGGATGGATGGAAAATGAGGATGTTGTTCTTCTGATTTCTGATGACGGTGTTGGGATTTCGCCGGAAATCCTGTCAACTATCCTTTCCGGAAAGGGAAAAAGCCAGTCCGGAGGCACAAATATCGCAGTTTATAATACCCACCGGAGACTCCAAATTCTCTATGGAAATGATTACGGACTTACTTATTCCAGCAATCCTGGAGAGGGTACGGAGGTTGAAATCCGATTTCCTGCACATCGTGAAAAGTAACTTACGTTCCACAAAAATCTTTACACAGAAAAGAGGTATAACACTATATGAATACACAGCCGACAGCACTTTTATATAATTTCAAGGATCCAGAACGGCTTCGCCATATCCGCCGCTATCTGAACCGTCAGAAAGCTAAGACACGGATCGTCACAGCACCGGAATTTCTTCATCCGCTTGGATATCTTTTTGAGATTCCGGGATTTCATCCCTCCTCCCAGTTTAATCTAGGAATCAATTTCAACGATGAAATGATCGTACTGAAGGATTTTTCCAGTGCACAGATGGATGGTTTTCTTGCTTTTTTCCGTGAAAACCAGCTCTCGCCTGTTGCACTGAAGGCCATGCTCACACCGGTAACTCAGCACTGGTCTTCCGTCCAGCTGCACGATGAGCTTCTCAAGGAGCACACACTTATGCATAAAAAATAAATAAAAATCCAAAGCTTTGATCTGCCGAATCTGCCTGCTGCATTTCCGGCAGATTTTTTTATCTTATTTTTCCCACTGAAAAAGGAGACCGCTCCGCGCAGTCTCCTTTTTTGAATATGTTTTAGGTTAAATATATAAGAAAGAATTTATCTTGTCACGATATCTACCGGTACGTTAAAGATTTTTGCGACCTTCAGGATCGTATCGATGTGTCTTCCTGTAGCAGCTGCCATATGATGTGTTGGGCCAGCCTCGCTCCAGCGGTTAACAAACTCTCTTGCTCCGCATGTGAAGCGTGTTCTCATGTTTGTATCACCAAAGGAAAGAATCGGTCCCTCCTCGTTTACGCCCTCAGCTACAACGAATTTAAAGTTTCCGTCTTTATCCTGGGTGATCGCGAGGTATGTCACCGGACCTGTGTACGGATAGAACTGGGTCAGATATCCGCCGCCTGTTTTGCCATGGAATACTTTTACGATCTTCATGGTTGGCTTCTTGTCAGAGATGTCCGCGTCACCGCTTCCGGAATGTCCGATAATACAGATATCATCGTTGAAGTCGATGGAGTACATCTCAGAAAGCTGACCTGTACCGGAAATTGTCTTTAAGATACTCATTGCCATGGCAACCTTCATGTCACCCTCTACTGCACATGCAGTACCCTGTTTGATCAGCATGGAGAATGCCGGGATCAGCATACTGTCAAGGACACCGGCTTTACCCTGTGCAAATCCGTCGTAATGGGAAGCGATCATTCCAAGATGCTCGTCTTTTACCCATTTCTCAAAAGCAACAACGTATTTGGCCATATCCCATACTTTCTCGATCGTGCCGCCGCCCTCAATATCGAATGTATCAAGGATATCCTGTGCCTTTGCACGGATTGCTTCCTCGTCTGTGATATCATCAGCGATCGCCCACATCTTCTCCCAGTCGAACTGTTTTGTGTAGAGGAACATTCTGTTATAGAGGTTTGTCTCATCAATATACAGATCCATCATACCCGGATACGGTCTTCCGATCTGTGCAATGTTAGTCTCACGGAATCTTCTCCTTACCTGAGCAGCCTTGCACCAGTCTTCGATCTCAGCCTGAACTGCAGGATCTCCGCCTTCTACAACGCCTGTGATAACCGCATGTCTCTTGCCTGCTCTCTCAAGGTCAGCAACTGCCTCGCCTACAGCACCGCATGCATAGCCTTCACCCAGCCAGGAGGCAATGTCAGTGTGCTCATAATCCAGCGCTTTGATCTTCTGAACGTTTACAAGAACGACCGGAACATCAAGATCACGGATTGCAGGAAGCATGTTGTAGGATGTTGCATAGGTCAGCATCTGAAGAAATACAAGATCAACATCTGCTGCACGGAATTTGTCCCCAGCTTCCATAGCCTGCTCTTTTGTGGTAACCATTCCACCGTCGATGATCTCTACTGTACCCGGAAGTGTTTTCTTGAACGCATCATACTGTGCTTCAAATTCCGGTACAAGAGACGGGAACTGCGGAAGGTATGCACCTAAAGCAATTGAAAATACACCAACTTTTGCCTTTGTGTTAACTAACATAATAAGACCTCCAATTATTTATGCTTTGTATACTTTGATACCGAAGGACTCATGGATGGTTGTACGAGCCTCCTCGATAGTTTTGAACTCCTCGGCCTTCAGCATCTGTGCTGTGATATTACCGATTGCAGTTGCCTCTCCAGGACCTGCATGGATTTCCTTCTTTGTAGCTTTTGCAGTCAGCTCATTTAAGTATCCTGCATTGGAACCACCGCCTACGATATGGATGCGGCTGTAGGTTCTTCCTGTCATCTCCTCGATCTCCTTTGCGATCTTAGCGTAGCAATCTGCAAGACTTGTGTAGATAACTGTTGCGATCTCTCCAAGAGTTTCCGGAACCTGCTGTCCTGTTCTGCGGCAATAATCCTGAACCTCTTTTGTCATGTTCTCAGGAGAAAGGAAGCACTCGTCGTTTGCGTTTACTCTTGATGGGAAATCCTTAGCCTCCTCAGCCATTTCACAGATCTGTGCGAAGCTGTATGCGTCATCAAACTCGTGACGTACAGACTGGATCATCCAAAGACCCATGATGTTCTTCAGATAACGGAAACGTCCCGCATATCCACCCTCATTTGTGAAGTTCATCTCACAACTCTTCTCAGAGCAGTCTGCTTCTTTTCTCTCAATTCCCATCAGAGACCATGTGCCGGAGCTGATATAAATGAAATCGTCATCATTTGCCGGAACAGCCAGAACTGCAGATCCTGTGTCATGTGTAGCCGGTGCTACAACCTCAAGGTCAAAGCCAACTGCTTCTTTCACTGCGTCTGTTAAATGTCCGATGCTTGTGCTAGGCATGATCAGCTTCTGGAAAATCTTTCTCGGATATCCCAGCATATCGATCAGCTCATAATCCCAGTCCTTAGTTGTCGGGCATACAAGCTGTCCTGTGGTTGCCTCTGTGTATTCACAGGTTTTCTTTCCTGTAAGAAGAAAATGGAAGTAGTCCGGTACATGAAGAAGTGTCTCAGCCTGCTCCAGATACTCAGGATGTTTCTTCTTCACTGCCATCAGCTGATATACTGTATTGTAGATCGCTTTCTGGATACCGGTTCTTGCATACAGATCCTTCAGGGAAATTGTCTTATAAACTTCCTCGTCCATTCCCTCTGTACGATGATCACGGTAGCCTACCGTGTTGCCAAGAACCTTGTCATCCTTGTCAAGAAGTACGAAGTCAACACCCCAGGTATCAACACCCATGCTTACCGGGATCTTGCCGATCTCTTTACATTTTTTGAGACCATTTACGATCTCGGTGAAAAGACGGTCAAACTCCCAGCAGAGCTCTCCATCCTTCTTAACCATGCCGTTCTCAAAACGATAGATTTCTTCCAGGATCATTTTTCCGTTTTCCATATGTCCCAGAATGTGACGTCCACTGGATGCTCCGATATCTACTGCTAAATAATATGTTGCCATTTTTAAATCCTCCTCAATATGTAAGCTTCTGATCACTTTCATATCTGATGTTGTATTTATCATACATCAGGATCCTTCCGGTGATAAGAACCTCTTTTGTCAAAAAAAGTGTCTTTATTTGCAAATAATACAGCGATTATTTATGAACTACTGCATTATTTGTTTAAAAAATCCGCTGACTGAATCAGCCAGCGGATCTCTTATTTTTACGTTCGTGAACGCAATCCGCGTTCATTACAACTTCACGATCTGATCGATTATATGATTAGTCATAAAGGTTAGGAGCAATATCCTCGTCTTCCATATTTGTTGCATCATACCAGTAACCGTCTGTAGGAACATCCTGAAGCTCCTGGCCGTTTGCTGCTGCTGTCAGAGCGTAGATTGCATAGTATCCCATCATAAGAGGAGACTGTGTAACAGCACCGATGAATGTGCCATCTTTAACAGCTGCTTTGATGATAGAACCAGCATCGAAACCAACACCAACTACATCACCGTTTGCCGGGTCAGAACCAAGAACGTTAAGGTTAGCATTTGCTGCAAGAACACCCTCTGCGGAAACCTGGTTAGAACCGAATACTGCGATACAGTTCTCCTGGGAAAGGATTGCCTGTGCCTCTGTGGAGCAGAGCTCTACAGTTGTCTGTGCAGGTACAGCTACCTGGATAACAACGTCTGCGTCTTTAGCGTCTGCGTCAGCACCCTCTGCTGCGTTTACATAGAACTCGTTGCCGCTTACTGCTACAGTCTTGCCATCAGCCTGAAGAAGCTCGATCATCTTGTTGATGAATCCTGTACCACGCTGCTGGATGTTCTGAGCTGTTGCATCCTGGTTAACCTCACCGATTACAACCTGTCCCTCAGCATCTTTAACAACGTCTTTAATGCTGTTGTACATATTCTCAGCTGCTACTGCACCAGCCTGTGCGTTGTCTGTACAAACCTCGCATACTACAGATCCTTCCGGAGCATCAGCGATACCTGTATCGAATGTTACAACCGGGATTCCTTTTTCTGCACATGTCTTAAGTGCATCTGTAACAGAAGATGTATCACAAGCTGCAAGTCCTAATCCAACAGGATTGGAAGCGATAGCTGTGTTGATCATGTTAACCTGGTCAGCGATATCGGACTCACTGTTCGGTCCCTGTGGTTTATAATCAACGCCCAGCTCCTTAGATGCTTTTTTCATACCTTCCTGAGCTGCATCCCAGTATGTGGACTGGAAAGATTTAACCATCATCGGGAACACATAAGCTTCGTTTGCTTTCAGTCCGTCGAACTGTGCGGTAGGATCCTCAGCTGCTGTGGAATCTGCGGATTCCTCTGTTGCTGCATCTTCTTTCTCCTCAGCTGCAAAAGCTGCTGTTGCGCTCATGCTTGTTACCATTGCTGCACAGAGCATTAATGCCATAACCTTTTTTGCTTTCATATAATATTTCCTCCTTAAAATATATTATATAGTTTTTTATGTTCATACGCCGTTGCTACCCCTTGGCGTTTCACATCTTTGATTATCGGGTGCTGTTCACATTTCTCTGTAAACAGCACCCTTACTTATTATACACACTTCTTAATATCAGTGTGCTGCTTTTTTCTCTTTCAGGATATCGATCAGAACGGCTACGATCAGAACGATACCAGTGATGATCTGCTGCCAGTTTGCCTGCAGGCCGATATATGGAAGACCTGTTTTCAGAAGCATGATGACGAAGATACCAACGAATGTACCGATCACGGAACCATATCCACCGGTAGCTGCTACACCACCAACGAATACACCGCCGATAGCATCCATCTCAAGTCCGGCACCAGTACCAGGCTGTACAGTAGGTGTTACTGCTGCGTATGCGATTGCTGCAAGACCTGTAAACAGACCGCAGACAACGTATACCATTACGTGATAGAACTTTGTATTGATTCCGGAAAGGGCTGCTGCCTCTTTGTTGGAACCGATTGCAATTGTGTAACGACCGAATTTGGTGTGGTTCAGGATGTACTCCATAAGAAGAACCAGAATGATCATCCACAGGAAACCGAGCGGATAACGTGAAGCACTTCTTCCTGTACCAACTGTTACCTTGAAGATGGTATGGAACCATCCGCCCGGCTGTGTAAGTCCCGGCCATGGTGTTGCGCTGCAAAGAGAGCCGGCACCACGGGTAATCATACAGGTACAAAGTGTTGCCAAAAATGGCGGCAGGTTCATAACACCGATCAGTACACCGTTCAGTGCACCGACTGCGATACCAAGAACAATACAGATCAGCATTGCCAGAGCTACCGGGCAATTGTTGTTTCTGATCAGTGTTCCGGCGATCAGTGCGTATGCTACCATACCAGTTCCGATTGACAGGTCAACACCACCAGTGATAAGCGGGAATGTAACTCCGATCGCCATAAGAAGATCGTAATATGAGAAATCCAGCATACTCAGGATCGTGGTGTACTGTCTGAATTCTTTACTCAAGCCTGAGAATATTGCACACAGGATAATGATAACGAGCAAAACAATAAATCTCTGATCACTTAAAATACTTTTTTTCTTCTTAGTCATGACTTTCCTCCTTAATCGATATTCCGTGTGGCCTTGTCCATGATGTTTTCCTGGGTTGCCTCGGAGATATCAATACATCCGGTAACTTTACCCTCACACATGATGATGATACGGTCACTCATTCGGAGAACTTCCGTCATCTCAGAAGAAATCATGATAATGGATTTGCCTTCTGCTGCCAGTCTGTTCATTAATTTGTAGATTTCGTTCTTGGCACCAACATCGATACCTCTTGTCGGCTCATCGAAAATAAGGATATCGCTGTCTCGTGTCAGCCATTTAGCAATAACAACCTTCTGCTGGTTACCACCGGAAAGGTTTACTACCAGCTGGTCAGTGGTCGGTGTCTTTGTTGCAAGCTCATTTACATATTTCTCTGCAACCTGTTTCTCTTTTGCCTTGTTGATAAAAATACCATTGGTAAACTCTTCCATGGTTGCCAGTGTAGTATTTTCTGTTACAGATTTCTGTACAACACAGCCATATCTTCTTCTGTCCTCTGACAGATAACCGATACCGTATTTAACAGCATCCTGCGGGCTGTTGATGGTTACCTCGTGAAGCTGTCCGTCTTTACCCATAACAGAGATCTTACCACTCTGTTTCGGGTCTGCTCCGAACAGTGCTCTGGCTGTCTCAGTACGTCCGGCGCCCATCAGTCCTGAGAAACCAAGGATTTCACCTTTTCTCAGCTCAAAGCTTACATCCTGAACCATCTTGCCTGCATTCAGGTGCTCAACCTTAAGAACTACCGGTGCATCTGCCGGAACTGCACTCTCCTGCTTCGGATCCTCATAAATAACACGACCAACCATCATGTTGATGATATCTTCTTTTGTGCTGTCTTTTGTGATGAGGGTTCCTACATAACCACCATCTCGCATGACTGTTACACGGTCTGTGATCGTTTTGATCTCATCCATACGATGTGAGATATACACGATACCGAGATTTTTCTTACGAAGGTCACGGATGATCTCAAACAGATCCGCGATCTCTTTCTCGGTAAGCGCTGCGGAAGGCTCATCGAAGATGATAACCTCAGCTTTATGAGAGATTGCTTTTGCGATCTCACACATCTGCTGTTTTCCGACTGTCAGGTTTTTCATCTTTTCCTTCGGATTGATCTCAATGTTCAGATCCTGGAAAAGCTTTTTGGAATCCTCGATCATTTTCTTATCATCGATGGTAAAACCTTTTTTCGGCTCACGTCCGATGAAGATGTTCTGAGCAACGGTAAGATCACCTACCATGTTCAGCTCCTGATGTACGATTACAACGCCGGCATCCTGTGCCTCACGTGTATTGTGGAATTCTGTTTCCTGTCCTTTGTAAACGATGGAACCTGAATCCTTCTGATAAATACCGGTAAGAACCTTCATCAGTGTTGATTTACCGGCACCATTTTCTCCCATAAGTGCATGTACTTCGCCGCGTTTTACTTCGAAATTAACGTGATCCAGAGCATGAACTCCAGGAAAGGACTTATCAATGTCCTTCATAGTTAAAATAACTTCACCCATTGTCGCATCCTCCCTCTAAGATCAGTTCTTTCTGCGTCTTGCAGAAACGTCGATATAAACTGCAACGATAACGATGATACCTGTGATGATCATCTGCTGTCCTTTACCAAGACCAAATGCCATAATGCCCTGCTGAAGAAGAGAGATGATAAATACGCCGATTACAGTACCGCCGATGGAAGCAAGTCCACCAACCATGGATGTACCACCCATAACGCAGCCTGCAATAGCCTCATTGTTGTACTGATCGCCATAACCTGGCTGAACAGTTGTGTATGTAGCTACAAAGAAGAGTGCTGCAATACCTACCAGGAATCCGCAGATCATATAAGCAAGCATTTCCCATTTCTTTGTGTTGACACCGGAAAGACGGACAGCCTCTTTGTTAGATCCAAGGCAGAGGATGTAACGTCCTGGTTTTGTGTTGTAAAGAACGATACCGCAGATAACTGCCATTACCAGGAAAATAACAATTCCTACAGGGAAGCCATTTACGGAAACGATATTACGGAACCAGCCGTTTGCCTCACTGGCTGCCGGCCAGCTTACGGACTGTGTTTTCGTGAATACAGAAGCAATACCTTTTGCAATGTTCATGGATGCCATGGAAATAATGAATGGTGGCACTGACATGTAAGAAACCATCCAGCCATTGAAAATACCAAAGCAGAGACCGATCAGAATGCAAAGGATCATGGCAACTGCACACGGAACCTTGTAGGATGTCATGCAGTAACCGGATACCAGTGCACAGCAGAACATTACAGGTCCGATGGAGAAATCAATTCCTCCTGTAGCGATTACGAATGTAACGCCAAGTGACAAAAAGCCCAGGAAGTACACATAGTTCAAAGTAGACTTGATACTGTCAACAGCCGGAAACTTGTTTCCAAGAACTACTTTAAAAACCAGGAACATAAGAATCAGAACACAGACAAGAAGTATTCTGTTCAATCCGAGCTTCTTAACGATTGGATTTTGTTTTAACTTTTCCAATTTTTACCCTCCTCACGTTTTGCACGTATCTTGTGTTTTCTTGGTTATTATAATACCGTCAAAAATCAATAATTGTAATAGAATATCTTTCAAAAAAAGGTTAAATATTTACTGTACTGTAAATATTTAACCCTTTTCTTTGTGCATTTATGACTATTTACGGTGTAAGATCACCATATGTTTTTAACGTATTAAACGGGAAAAGCAGTTTTTCGATCTCACTGGTATACATATTGTCAGGAGTTACCAGCTGGCACCCGGAATTAATATTCTTTTTATAGTTTTCTCCACGCAGCATCTTAACTGTTTCCCGAACACCCACATACCCCATTTTAAATGCCTTCTGTACAACGATTCCCTGGAAGATTCCGTGTTCCATCAGCTGAACGGCCTCCTGTGAGCTGTCTACTCCCACCACCCTAATCCGGTTCTCTGCTTTTGCTGCCTTTACTGCTCTTGCAGCACCTACAGAGGAATATTCATTCATCCCCGCGATCATCTTGAGATCCGGATATTTTTTCATCAGCTCTTTTGTAAGCTCATAGGACTTGTCATACTGAGAATCACAGTATACCACATCCACGATATTATCCTTCCGACTGCCAAGTCCTGTCCGGAAACCTTTTTCTCTTTCAACTGCCGTAGATACACCCTTTACATGTGAAACGATCGCGATCTGATCATCCGCTCCCACAAGATCCTTCGCAAACCTGCCAAGGATCTGCCCTGCTTCCAGATTATCGGTCGCAACGGTAAGATCCTGGACCGCTTCCTGTGTATAGGAATCAATAAATGCAATATGTATTCCCTGTTCCTTTGCCTTCTTCAAAAGTTGGTCAGATTCAGTGAAGCTGGACGGCGAGATCAGGATCGCGTCCGGTTTTTCTTCTGTTGCCCTTTCGATCAGCTTGTTCTGTCCATCCACATCATTCTCTTCCTCAGGTGCCCATACGCGGATATCTGCATTATATTCCTTTGCAGCCATCTCCGCCCCCTGGATCAGTGACGTCCAGAAATCGTTGGTACCGTCCACAACCTTCGGAATATAGATCAGCGATAGTTTTCTCTCTTCTTCTACCTGTTTATAATAGAATATTCCGGCTACAAGCCCCGCCACAAGGCAGATGACCACTCCAAAAGTCAGGAGTTTTCTATGTTTTTTCATATTGATTCCTCCTGTATTCCCGGAATGGTAATCGTGGCAGTGGTTCCGACACCTTTTTCACTTTCATAGGTGATCCCGTAATTTTCTCCATAATAAAGCTTCAGACGTTTCTGTACATTGTAAACACCCACACCATTGGAATGATAATTCACCTTATGTTTATCATAAATATGTGACAATGTTTCCTCATCCATACCTACACCGTTGTCGATCACCTGAAGAACTGCATTTCCATCCTTCATAAAGCCTTTTACCTGCAAAAGTCCCTTACTCTCTTTATATTTCAGTCCATGATAGATGGCATTTTCAATGATCGGCTGGAGAACCAGCTTGATCAGAGGGATATTTAGTATAGAAGGTTCTACATCGATCTCGAATTCCAACTTGTCCTTGTAACGCATCTTCTGGATCGTAAGATAACCCTTGGCATACTCCACTTCCCTTGCGAGAGGAACCACTTCATCTTCATTACTGATGCTCTGACGAAGAAGACGTGCCAGGGATGCTGTCATCAGAACAACCTCTTCGTACTTTCTGCCCTCTGCCATCCAGATGATCGAATCCAGGGTATTGTAGAGAAAATGAGGATTGATCTGGGACTGAAGGGCCTTAAGCTCACTTTTTCTCTTTGCTTCCTGTTCCTTCACGTTCTGCTCCATAAGATCCTGTATCCTATGTGTCATCACATTGAAAGATTTCGTCAGGCTTCCGATCTCATTCTCTGAATCGATTTCCACATCTGCTCCGTCAAAATGCCCTTCCTGTACTCTGGACATGGAATCTCTGAGACGCTGAAGAGGATATGTAAGACTCTTTGCCAGAAATCTGGAAAAAAGCAGTGCCACGATCATCAGAAGTGCGGAAATAAGCACATAAATACTCTGTGCCTGATTGCTCTTGCGCAGAAGTTCGCTGACGCTCATACAGCCCACAACGGTCCATCCGGTTTTATTTGATCTGGAAATAGAATACAGCTTTCCTCTGTTTCCCCTTTCGGTACGCACCGTATCTTCTTTTGATTTCACGATCAGGTCGATATTCTCAGTCTGCAATTCATTGTAAAGCTGCTGCTGTTGGGGATGGTATACTATATTTCCGCTTTCATCCAGAATGAATGCGTATCCCTTTTTCCCGATCGTATTCTGATCACAAAGTTCACTGATGGCACTATAATTCAGATCAATAAAAAAGACTCCCTCTTTCTCACCACTGTTGGAAAAATTACGGATTCCCCTGCTTAAAGTGATCACCCACGGACGCTCTCCGCTGATGATGTGCTGTACATGAGAAGATGTAAGAAGCGGGCCTTCCGGCTTCTGTAAAGCTTCCAGATACCACTCCTGGGTGGAAAGCTTCAGATCCGGATTCACAGATTGCTTGCCGTCGTTGATCAGCTTCCGTCCATTACTTCCAATGATCCCAAGATTTCGGATATCACTTCGTCCGTCCAGAATAGTCTTGAACTGATTGAGCAGGCGCTCTCTTGTTCCATCGTCCACATTGTCGCCAAAAAGATATTGCTGTACATCCTCGTTACTGGAGATCATATAAGCTATATTTTCCATGTAATCAATATAGGAATCAATATTCTGATTCATCTGCTGCACGATATTCTGGGTGTAGACAGCAGAATTTTCAAAAATAGAATTGCGGGTATATCTCATGGAAACACCTGTTATGACCAGCACCGCGCTTAAAAGCAGCACCGTCACCACCGCAAAGATCGCACTCTGGATACTCTTAAATTTTCCTATGATCTTTGCCGCAAACCGGATATCTCTCATTTACGTTTCTCCCTTGCATATTCTGTCGGTGTGCAGCCTGTCATTTTTTTGAAGGAGATCCCAAAATAATGAGGATCTGCAAATCCGACTTTCTCGGCAATTTCATAATTCTTCATAGTTGTATTCTCCAGAAGTTCCTTCGCCTTCTCCATGCGGGTACGGATCAGAACCTCTGTAAAAGTCTCTCCCGTAAGCTCCTTAAAGATCGTACTGAAATAGCTTGTGCTGATATTCAGATAAGAACAGATACTGTTCAGGCTTAAATCCGGATCCATATAATTCTTCTGGATATAATCCAGGGCAAGTCTAGCCTGACGCTGTCCGCTGGAGCTGTTTGCATCGGAAAGTGTCTGGAAAATTTCTCCGATATGATTCCTGACCAGTTCAACAGCACTGTCAAAAGAATTCTGCTCCGTAACCTGCTGCAGAAGTGCTTCTCTTTTGGAAAAAAGCCTGTTGTCCGGAACCATATCCTCACAGGTCTCATCTGCTGCACGGATGATCTGCTGAAGATACACGCAGGCACGACTCTTATCCACACGCGCTTCCTTGATCTCAGAAGAGATCTGTTCCAGAATATGCTCTGCGTTTTCCTTTTTACCCGCTTTCAGAGCAGCTACCAGCTTCTCTACATATTCTTTAATGGAAAGATTTTTTTCCGCCGGCTGTTCTTCCATATCAATGAGAAGGCTTCCGCCAAGAAGATAACGATATTCAATAGCTTTCTCAGCAAGTTCATGGGATACACGAAGCTCCTGCTGAGTTCTGGCCCAGCTTCCCACACCGATAGAAATATCCAGCGACATCAGTTCCTTCAGCTTATCCTGAATCGTCCTGCAGATCTCCATGATCTTCTGTTCAAACTCTCTGGTACGGTTTCCCATGAAAAGAGCACCAACCTTGTTGTCTCCGTCCTGATATGCCACTCCTGCTTTTTCCTTGCTGATGATCTCATCACTGATATTAAAAAGAACAAAAGACATCAGTGCACTCTCCTGGCGTTTCTCTGCAGTAAGCTGACTACCGTCCGAATACAGATCCAGCTCAAAAACAGCCACACGATAGCAGGCTGCCTCAAGATCGATTCCCAGTGCTGCAAGCTCTTCCAGACTTTCCTGCCGTGTCTTGATATTATCCACAAAGCCCTGCAGCGCTCTGGAATGGATCACAATAGCGTTTTTCTGATAATTCTCGGAAGTCTGTGTCAGACGTTCCAGCTTCTCTTTTTCTTTTCTTTGCTGGTCCACCTTCTCTTTCATTTTTCCGATAACATTTCTGAGCTCCATGGCTGTCACCGGCTTCAGCATATATTCACTGACACCATACTGGATTGCCTTCTTGGCATACTCGAATTCTCCGAATCCGCTGAAGATTACGATCACGATGTCCGGATAATTATCATGGAGAAAACGGCTCAGTTCCATACCATCCATATATGGCATAAGGATATCTGTCAGCACGATATCCACCGGATGGTTCTGCACAAATTCCGCTGCTGCTTTCCCGTTATCACAGTCTCCTACCAGTTCACAGTCCATTGCTTTCCAGTCAATATTCTCCCGGATCGCATCTCGAACAAGTATCTCATCATCTACCAGTAAAATACGATACATAATTTCTGTTGTCCCCCTCTGATCAGTTTCTGTTATTTTTATTGCACATCCCCCTGACAGATTTCTTCTCCGGTCTCTGTCACTTTCATTGGTAAATATTACTGTTCTTTCTGTGAACAATAACTGTTAATTCTTTCTATATGGTAACATGTTTGGTTAAAATTTACAACGGAGTTTCTTAGTATAAATTATAGCAATCCTCTTAAATGCATTATTTTAGAGGATTGCTGTAGATACAAACAAATCCCGCGTCCGCCATATCGGACACGGGATTTTACTGCAGCACTTTTATTATTTTACGATAACGCCATCCTCATCCCAGAGGTCATGCCAGTCCTTGGCACCATGCCACAGAAATACCTGCCCTTTTACAAGACGGTTGCCTTTTTCCAGAGTTGCGATGGTTGCCATTTCCTCCTCTGTAAGTGGATCCTCTGTGACACATTTCAGGTTGCTTGCATAGTTGTGCACAGAGAACGGAATGGAGATTTCTCCTCTCTGATGTGCCCACTTCAGAGCGATCAGAGCCGGATGAACACCATGTGCCTTTGCGATTGCCTGCATCTCCGGAACCTCCAGATCCGCAACATCCTCCGGGCAGATATCTCTCTCCGGTCTGCGTGGAGAACCGATCGGCATATAGCCTACCGGCTGGATGTTATGCTCTACCAGATAATCATAAAGCTCCTGCTGCTGGAAGCATACATGAAGCTCAAGCTCACAGGTTGCAGGTTTGATCTTCATGAGCGGAAGAACTGCCTCAAGCTTCGGAATGGTCATATTGGAAATACCGATATAACGGATCTTTCCTTTTTCTACCAACGCCTCACACTGGCGGTATGTATCCATAAACTCCTCCACACTGAAGGGTTTGGAATCCGGATTTCTGGAATCCACATCACATCCCGGTGCATGATAGTTCGGGAATGGCCAGTGGATGAAATACATATCCACATAATCGCACTGAAGATCCTTAATGCTCTTATCACAGGCTTCCTCTACTCTTCTGTGCATGTCGTTCCATACCTTTGTCATGATAAATAGTTCTTTACGCTTTACAACACCTTCGTCAAAAGCGTCCTTAAATACCTGGCCGATCTCATGCTCGTTTCCGTAGCATGCGGCACAGTCAAACATACGGTAGCCACTGCGGATCGCGCCTGCAACAGCTGCAGATACATCCTCTGCGGATACACGGTCGGAACCGAAGGTTCCCATTCCGACACACGGAACCTGCTCGCCGGAAGGAAGTGTCACTTTCGGCACAATTGCCGGATTGATAACTTCTGCCATCTTTACATCTCCTTTTTTATAAAAATTTTCTTATTATAAGCTTATCTTATAAACGCCTGATCTCGATCTTCGGAAGAAGAGCCTCCATATCCTCCATCACAAAGAAGCCCGTTTCCTCGCGCATGGCTGCCGCTGCTGAGATCGCACTGGCTCTTCGCAGAGTCTCTTCCAGAGAAAGTCCCTCACTTAATCCAAGGGCAAAGCCTGCGATCATGGAATCTCCGCAGCCTACGGTATTTACCGCATCGATCTTCGGAACCACCGCACGGAAAATCCCTCCCTTTCCGACTGCCAGGGAACCATCTGCTCCAAGCGAGACCGCCACAATCTCCACACCACCGGCGTGGATGGCTTTCGCTGCTTCAATGATATCGTTGATATCGTCACAATGCTTGCCTGTCAGCATACGGATCTCATCAATGTTAGGCTTGATCAGTGTCGGTGCTGCCTTGATTCCCTCTTCCAGAAGCTTGCCGCTGGTATCCAGGATCACCGGTTTTCCGGCGTCTTTCACAATCTTCACGAGGCGCTGGTAGGCACTTCCGTCAAGTCCCTTCGGCACGCTGCCGGACATCGCCACAACAGAAGCGTCTTTTACAAGCTGGCGGAATTTTTTCTCAAAGCCCTCAAAATCTGCCTCTGTCAATGTGAATCCCGGCTCCAGGAATTCGGTCTGTACATGATTCACCTCATCCCAGATGTTGATACAGGAGCGGCTCTCCGCATCTACATGGTAAAAAGCACTCTTAATACCAAAGGGTTTCAGGGCAGCTTCTATATAATTGCCTGCGTGGCCGCCTACAAAGCCGGTGGCAACCACTTCGGCACCGTAAATGGACGCCGGCTTGGAAACATTCAGTCCCTTTCCGCCGGGAACATAAGTACATTCACGCACCCGGTTCACTTCGCCCACCTTAAAATCATCCACTACATAACGCTTGTCAATGGCAGCGTTTAAGGTTACTGTCAGGATCATATCAGTCTTCCTCATTGGAAAGAAGGATCTTTCCTTTTACAAGGCCCGGTGTCTTGAACAGCTGGAAGGCCTCCTGTGCCTGGCTCATCGGGATTTTCTTATAAATGAAGCCCGGGTCAAACTTCAGCTGACCGGTTGCAAAATAATGAGCAGTCAGATCCCACTCACGTCCCGGATATGGTGCACTGTAGGACATCCAGGAACCGGTAAGCTTGAACTCCTTACGGTTCATGTTCTCCCACTCCTTCGGTGTGAAGGTAAGGTTTTCATGCGGCGTACCGATGAAGCATACATGTGCCTTGTTTGCTGCAAGCTCAAATGCCATATGCATGGTGGGAACCTGTCCGGCTGTCTCAAATACGAAGCCGTATCCCTTGCCGCCTGTAATGGCCATGGCTTTTTCCATATATCCATCTTCCTTTGTGTTGATGATCTCATCTGCGCCGAGACGCTTTGCAAGAGCAAGCCTCTCATCGCTGATATCAAAGACCACTACCTTCTTGGAGCCGAAGATCTTTGTCCACTGCATGGTGAACATACCAACCGTACCGCCACCAAGGATCGCCACATACTCACCGCCGTGGTAATCATTCTGGAATACACCGTGGATAGCTACGGTTGCAGGCTCAAACATGGCTCCCTGCTCATATGGAACATTGTCTGCGAATGGTACTGCATTCTGCTCAGGAACCACTACATAATCTGCGTTTGCTCCCTGTTCTCTGGAACCGATGAAGCTGTAATGCTTGCAGAGAGAAAAATTACCCTTCTGACAGTCGTCACATTTCATACAGGGAAGAAGTGGCGCACCGGACACACGGTCACCGACCTTCACCTTGGTAACGCCTTCTCCCACTTCCACCACGTCACCGGAAAATTCATGTCCCAGCACGATGGGATAAAAATGTACGCCGTGATTTAATACACGCGGGATATCAGACCCGCAGATCCCGGAATATCTTACCTTGATCTTCACATGGCCCGGTGTTACCTGGGGTTCTTCCACTTCCTGATACTGAACATCCTCATTTGCTACTACTACTGCTGCTTTCATGATCACTTTTCCTCCTCATTTCTCATCATAGGTTCAAGAGATTTATAGAGATTTAAATAGGTTTTATAGGTTTTCTCATAAACATCCCGGTTTTCCGGGTTCGGTTCATGTCTTCTTGTTTCCTTTACCGTAAGGCGGATAGCCTCATCATAGTCCTGATACATTCCAACGCCAACACCTGCCAGAATGGCTGCACCAAGTGTTGTTGCCGTATCAGAGGACGGCACTACGATAGGTTTTCCTGTGATATCGGATTTGATCTGTGTCCAGAGAAGAGAATTTGCAGAGCCTCCCATTGCACGGAGAACTTCCACATCTGCTCCTGCTTCCTTTGCCACCTCAAGGTTGTGTCTCAGAGAAAGTGCTACGCCTTCCATACAGGCACGTACCATATGCCCCTTGGTCTTGGAAAAGTCCAGTCCGTAGAATACGCCCTTTGCATTGGGATTCCAGATTGGAGAACGCTCACCGGACATATATGGAAGAAATACCACTCCGTCACTGCCTGGCGCGATTCTTTCCGCTATCTCATTGAGCTGGTTCAGAGAAGAGCCTTTTTCCCCTGCTACAGAACGCTCATACTCTGCAAACTCACGTTCAAACCAGCGCATGACACCACCACCTCCGGTGGTTCCTCCCTGAAGGAGCCACTGTCCTGGAACCACGTGATAGCCAAGGATCAGTCTGGGATCTGCCTTGTACTCATCCATGCAGATGCTCATTCCGCCGGCCTGTCCGCCTTGCTCCTGTGTCTCACCCGGATGGATCACTCCGGCCCCCAGTGTTCCGCATGCCGCATCCAGACCACCGGCAACAACCGGTATTCCCACAGCAAGGCCGGATTCCTCCGCCGCCTTCTCTGTAACAGTTCCCACAACATGATCACAGGCACAGATCTCAGGAAGAAATTCCATGGGAATCCCAAGCTTTCTGCACATATCCTCATCCCAGGCTGCCTTTCTCATGTCAAAGCAATGCAGGCCATAGCCCTGGGAAACATCCTGGCTCATCACACCTGTCAGCTTATATGCAATGTAGCTGTTGGACTGCAGGATCTTGTGGATCTTTTGGTACACCTCCGGGAGATTTTCTTTATACCAGAGGATCTTTGCAGTTGTGTAGGACGGCTGAAGGGAATTACCGGATACTTCAAAAATCTGCTCTGCCCCGATCTCTTCATTCAGTCTGTCACAGATAGACTGTGCTCTGGTATCCATCCAAATCGGAGTGTTTGTCAGTACATTTCCGTCCTTATCCATGGCAATGGCTGACCAGCTCTGGCCGTCAATACCGATGCCTGCGATCTCCTCAGGTGCTATCCCAGCTTTTTGGATGGCCTTCTTTACCGCCTGACAGACAGCACTCCACCATTCTTCCGGATCCTGTTCTGCCCAGCCCTCCTTCGGATAGTAAACCGGATAATCGCCGTTGGCCGCAGCCACAACCGTTCCCGATTTTTCAAAAACCGCAACCTTACAGGCACTGGTGCCGATATCAATACCTAATAAATATGGTTTCATTATAGATTCTCCTTCTCGTCCGGCACACGGACAGATTTTCCCATGATGATCTCTGCGCCAAGCTTCTCCGTGATCGGTTCTGTTTCTTCACTTGCAGCCCCTTCCAGTCGTTTCAGCATGATTCCCGCCACTTCTCCGGCAATCCCCTGTGTAGGCTGTGCCACAATAGTAAGCTTGGGATTGCATGCTCTGGCAAACTGCAGATTGTCAAAACCGATCACAGACAGCTGTTCCGGAATCTTAAGACCCAGCTCATTCATCCCGATCACCGCCCCCATGGTCATCTCATAGTTGGTAACAAACACAGCCGTCATATCCGGATTGTCCGCAACAAGCTTCTCGATTCCCTGCACACCACCCTGAATGGTATAATCACCGTGATAGATCAAAGATTCCCGTACCGGTATATTTTCTTTTTCGTATGCATTACGGTACCCCTGGAGACGTTCCTGGGCTGTGGAAATTTCCTCCGGTCCGCCAATGATCCCGATCTTACGGTGTCCTGCCTGAAAAAAAACTCTCATTGCGTCCTCAGCCGCCTTCTCGTTGTCTACAAGAACACTGTCACAGGAAAGCTCCCTGATCCTGCGGTCAATGAGTACGATGGGCTTTCCGGTTTTCTGGAATTTTTTCAGATGATTGCCTTCAGCATCCACCGGCATACTGATGATCCCGTCCACACGCTTACGGCTTAAAAACTCCACTGCATCCCGCTCCAGCCTCTTATCGGTACGGCAGTCACAGACAATGGTCGCATATCCGTGACTTCTTAAGACATCCTCCATCCCTGTGATGATCTCCGCACAAAAGGTATTGTTAAGCTCCGGAATCACCACACCGATGGTTTTGGTAGCATTGGTCTTAAGCCCTCTGGCCACCTCATTGACCTCATAATGCAGCTCCTGAATGGCCTCCTCGATCTTTATTCTGTTTTTTTCTCTTACGTTTCCGCCATTGAAATAAGAAGAAATCGTTGCGAGCCCAAGTCCCGTCCGCCTGGCAATATCTTTCATGGTTGCTGCCATACTGATCACTCCGTTTCTGTTTTTTTACAGAAGATCATTCTGCCTTTCCATCACAGCCGCAGACCTTCATACGCGCCTCAACCAGCTCCTTCACTGCCTGGATCGCTTTCTTTCCGTATGCCTTCGGATCGATGGTGTTCTCATTCTCTGCAAAGGTTTCCTTCACCGCCCTGGAATATGCGGCACGGAGCTCTGTTGCAAAATTAACCTTACAGATACCACGTTTTACACAGTCTCTGACATCCTCATCACTGAGTCCGGATGCCCCGTGAAGAACAAGGGGGATATCTACGACTTTGCGGATCTCGCTTAAGCGTTCCTTGTCAAGAACCGGTGTTCCTACGTAGAAACCATGTGCGGTTCCGATGGCAACTGCCAGGGAAGTAACACCTGTACGCTCCACGAATTCCTTCGCCTCCTGCGGGTCGGTGTTAGTGTCCGCCTCAGCCTCAAGATCATCCTCTTTACCACCGACCTTACCGAGCTCAGCCTCACATGGGATATCCAGGGCTGCTGCCACATCCGCAACTCTCCTGGTCTCTCTGATATTATCCTCAAAATCCAGCTTGGAACCATCGATCATCACAGAGGTATAACCTGCATGCATTGCCTGCATCGCAAGCGCAAAACTGCTGCCGTGGTCAAGATGAAGGCATACCGGAACGGAAGCCTTGGCTGCCTCTGCTGCTACGATCGCAGCGTAAGTCTCAACCGTACCATATTTAACAGTAGAAGGTGTTGTCTGGATCATAACCGGTGCTTTCAGTTCCTCAGCTGCCTGGATGATCGCCTTCACCATCTCCATATTCTCTGCGTTGAATGCTCCTACTGCATATCCGCCCTTCTGTGCCTTTAACAGCATTTCCTTCGATGTAACCAGTGGCATAATCTTCTCCTCCTTGGAATCATTGTGTTTGTTTTGTATTATTTCCTCATTTGGTCCAGAAACCGAAACGTTTCCGTTTGAGTTCATCATAGCGCTCCATACGTTTTCTGTCAACCATAAAATTTTCATCATTTACAGGAAAATATTCCCTTGAAAAGAAGACCAAATACCGTTAGATTAATTAGTATGAGTTCTAAAGCCTGTGGCCGGGCAGGTCTGTCTGATACTACCGGCGTCATAACAGTTTCGGAAATCCATGTATCCTGTTCTGATCACCTGAGCCTGATGCTGTAATTTCCGAAATGCTGTAAGTACACAATGATCTTAGGAGGATATGAACTATGTTAAAAGGAATTCCAGAAATCTTATCACCAGAATTACTGAAGGTTTTATGTGAGATGGGACACAGTGACCGTCTTGTTATCGCTGACGGAAACTTCCCTGTAGAATCCATGGGAAAAAATGCCATCACCATCCGCTGTGACGGACATGGCGTTCCGGAGATCCTGGATGCCATCCTGAAGCTCTTCCCGCTGGATACCTATGTAGAGCATCCGGTAAACCTGATGGAAGTAATGCCTGGTGATACTGTAGAGACACCGATCTGGGATACATATAAAGAAATCGTTTCCAAGCATGACGAGCGTGGCGAAAAAGCTGTCGGAAACATCGAGCGTTTCGCATTCTATGACGAAGCAAAAACTGCATACTGCATCATCTCCACAAGTGAGAAAGCACTTTATGCCAACATCATGCTTCAGAAAGGCGTTGTGATCAACAACGACTGATCTTTCTTTTGAACTGCCTGATATAATCATATATAATACACTTATTCAACCAAAACATAAAACGCCCGGATCTGGCTTGAAACATTCCAGATCCGGGCGTTTTATGTTTTGACACTTTTATCTCTTTGCTGCTTTTGCGGCATATCCTCCGCAGAGTACTTTTCCACCGGAGGTTTTTATCCCTGCACGCACCGCATAGTAATACGTTGTTCCCTTTTTTGCGGTCTTATCCTCAAAGGAAGAACTGCTGCCTCCGGAAACTGTACTGATCTTTTTCCATGACCCCTTTCCAGTCTTACGGTAGATCTGATAGCAATCTGCTTTCTTCTGCGCTTTCCAGCAGATTTTCAGCCCCCTGGAGGTCTTCCTGACACAGGATATCTTCTGGAGTTCCGGATAAGACAGGATATAGCTGCTTGCCTGATATCCTCCTAAAACTTTTTTCCCGTCTACCTTCTTATATGGTCTCACAGCATAAGCGTAGGAGGTGATTCCCTCAATCTCCGTATCCTTCCAGGACAATACTTTGTTGTTAACGGTTCCGATCCGAACCCAGCTTTTCCCCTGAAGCTTCCGGTAGATATGATAGCCACTGGCTCCGGAAACCTTCTTCCAGGATACCCTGTTACATGGTCCGCTGACAGCCTCCGCCACTGCACGGGCCTTCCCCAGTTCCGCTTTTGCTGCTAACGGTGGAGATGCAGCTCCATAAACCGTATTCTTTCCGGAACGTACATAAGAAGCCCTGATCCTGTACGTATAAGTGCTTCCTGTTTTCACTGCAGTATCCTGCCAGGTCACTACATCTGCTGTCACGGTTGCCATTTTTTTTGAATTTCCGCTTTCATCCCGGCGATAGATATCATAACGATTGCAGCCGGGAACTACTTTCCAGGAGATCCGAATCCTGTTAAATGCGCCGGAAACCAGCTTTACACCTGTGGTCTGACGAAGCTTCACCGTAACCTTACAGGTAGCCCGGATCCCCCTGGCATTTTTTCCGTAGCAGGTTATGGTTGCTGTTCCCGGATTTTTTGCAGTAACAACGCCGCTTCCATTTACAGCAGCCACACTGGTATCTGAGCTTTCCCAGACAATGCCGGAAGCATCCATCTCGGATCTGGTAGCTGAAGCACTCAGTGTTTTATGATCTCCGGAATACAGATCTATCTCAGACGAAGAAAGCTGTATCCTCGCAGCGCTGCTCAGAGTCCTGGTGTGCGCCTTGATTCTCGGAGTTACCGATGGATTAAATTCAACCGCATCCATCCAGGTATCCTCCGCATTATATCGCAGAAAACTCTGACCGGATACGATAGACGGAGAAAAGCTGCACCAGCCATAACTGACCTCTGCCTCCACACAGTATTTTATATATGTGCTTCCTGCATTTGTCACCACAATAGAATACAGACTGTTCTGGCTGAGCAGAACCTCCGGGATCTGAAAAGTCATAACCCCGGCCATCGGCTGACTGCAGGAAACCGGTGTGGAATACGCCGGTGTTCCACTGGTAGGATCACTGGCATCCTTCAGATTTGTGTATACCTGCACAGTATAGGAATTATTGTCAGACATGGAGCTGAAAGTCACCTCGCCAAGCGATTCCGCTTTTCCGTTTCCTGCACTGGCACGAAAAACCGTAGACAGCTGTTCCCCTGCATACATGCGGATAGAACCAAGCCCCGACGTTCCGTCATAAAAATAATTGTTTCTATATTTCGGTGTATTGACAGCCGTAGCCGCAACCAGCTCACTGACAGACTTATCCTCATAGGACATATAAAAATATCCGGATTTTCCCCAGCCTGTACCCCAGCTGTTCTTAACGATCCAGGCTCCGTTTCCCTTTACCTTGGAAGATGCCCGGAAATTCTTTGCAGAATAATTGTCATCCCACCCCACCACTGTAACTACATGATTCACGTTCTTGGTGCTGGCAGGATAGGAATAAGCCGCTGTACTTGCATTGTAATAGGCATTCTGTGCATTATACATCACAGTGACTGAATTATTTGCAACCAGAAGCTTCTTCATGGCATTTACGGAATAATCGGAAAAATAGGCATTTTTCAGATAAGCAGCTGCATTGTACGCCTTGGATGCGGCAGGAGTCACACCGGTTTTCTGTGTATGCGTGGAATCTGTAGCCAGAGGCGCATCCGCTTCTGTTGTCATTCCGGACCAGGTGCTCAGAAACATAGAAGCCAGAAGATCATTTCCACCCTCATGATAATCTACGTTTCCTTTATCATCTGTCCCCATATGCTTATTGACATCCCCGTAGGTATTTCCAAGTGGGTCATTCTTTCTGTTTGCAAAAAAATACGCCAGATGCTCTTCCGACAGATCATAAGTTCCAAGCCCCTGAGTCAGAAACGAGGTTTCCAGAAGAGAGGCCATTCCAAATGCCCAGCACATACCGTAGGGCTCCTGATTCTTTACGGAAGTGACATATCCCTGATCCGCTGCATTATAATAGGACGGATAGGCCGCAGCTCTTCCCATAGGTACCTCATCCACATCATTTCCGATCTCCACAGCGGTGGAATAAGAGGTCAAATTATCAAAGGGTGCCAGCTGTTCCTGCTCCTCTTCCTCCGTAAGCGGGCGGCCCTTGATATATTCGATGCCGGACTCATCACTGTCTGAGGCATCCCCGAAGCTCTCCTCGCCGTCACCAAAGATATCCTCCTGGGAATCAGAAGACGATCCTTCTGATATTTCGGGATCCCCTGTATCCTCCACGGAGCTCTGCAAGGCTATATCCTCGGTATCCCCATCGGCTGCCTCTGCAATATCCTCTGTCTGTTCATCCGGGATACCGGTATTCTCTGTGGTATTTTCTTCTGCGATCTCCGTCGTATCCTCTGCTTCCGCTGACTGCGTCTGTGTATCTTCTGCCCATTCTTCATCGAAGCCTTCCGCAGAATTACTGAAGCCTCCCACATCGGCTGCCATGACCGGAACCTGGCTGCCCGCAACTGCCATGCACAGAAGAAGCGGCAATAATTTCTTCCTGACAAGCTGTAATCTCTTCACAAAACTCTCCATTTTTCTTATATTGATCTGGTCTATCTGTTAACGTTTCTTCAAATGATAACCCAGAATTCCGATTACTGCAAGTACTGTTGCGATCCCGATCCAGATAAACGGACTTTTATACCAGGAATTTTCTTCTTTAAAGGATGTAGCAGCCGTGCCATTGACCGGCTTGGTGACAGCTTCTTCCGCATAATCTCCATCTTCTGTTGTTCCCTCCGCTGCAGGCGGTCCCTGGACCTCACCGCTCTGAGCCTGTGAGCTGCCTGTTCTGTCCGACGCCGCAGGTGGTCCCTGGACCTCGCCTCTCTGAGCCTGCGAGCTGTCTGTGCTGTCCGTCCCTGCAGACGTTCCCTGTCCTTCGCCATTCTGAGACTGCAAACTCCCCGTGCTGTCCGTCCCTGCAGACGCTCCCTGTCCTTCGCCATTCTGAGCCTGTGAGCTGCCTGTGCTGTCCGTCCCTGCAGACGTTCCCGGTCTTTCGCCATTCTGAGCCTGAGCGCTGCCTGTGCTGTCCGTCCCTGCTGCTTCCCCCTGAGTCTCGCCGGCTGAAAAGTTCTGTGTATCGGATGTTCCTCCCTGCTTCACTCCGGAAGTCTCTTTCTCCGTGCTCCCTGCGATTCCGGCCTTCACCAGCTCCGCATCCCTTGAGGGCCGCAGCTCCTCCAGCGGCACATAACCGTATCTGCCATTATACTCTGTATATCCCCAGGTTTCACCATTCTTCTCTGTCTCCCCTTCGATATGCAGGACAGTACCATCCTTTACCGTCTTATCATTGAGCTTTTCACCTTTTTCATCGGTGGAAGGATAGATATCCACACCAACTCCGCCGGAATCCACAGTCATATAATAATCTGTGGTATCTGCCGGAGCCTCCACCTTCACTACAACCGACTTGTCCGCATACACCGGAACACTCATACTCAGCACCAGCATTCCTGCCAGAAGCACACCTTTGCACCTTCTCATTGCTCTTTCCTCCTTCAAAAAATCTTACTGCCATTCTATATGCATAAAATCCCCCTATATTTCTCTTTTGCCTTGGCTCCGAAATATAAGAGGATCTTATCATTTGTTATATCCAGTATCTTTTTTATGCAAGCTCCCGCTCACACATATCCAGCGCAGAAGCGATCACCGCATCCATGTCATAATATTTATATTCGCCAAGACGGCCGCCGAAGATCACCTTCGGTTCCTTCTCTGCAAGCGCCTTATACTGTGCGTAAAGCGCTCCGTTCTTCTCATCATTGACCGGATAATAGGGCTCATCCCCCGGTTTCCACTCGGAACTGTATTCCCGGCTGATCACCGTTTTCGGAAGATCATTGCCCGCCTCATCTTTTCCGAACTCAAACCATTTATGCTCAATGATACGTGTCCAAGGAGTCTCCACATCCGTATAATTCACTGCTGCATTTCCCTGGAAATTAGGTTTATTCAGTGTCTCGTTCTCAAAACGCACGGAACGATACTCCAGAGTTCCCAGCTTATAGTCAAAATACGCATCAATGGCACCTGTGTAGATCACTTTCTCCGCCATTGCATCGTACTTCTCTTTTTTCTTCAGATAATCCTCATTCAGCCGTACCTCGATACCGTCCAGCAGATTGGCAACCATCTTCGTATAACCACCCACTGGTATTCCCTGATACAGCGCATTGAAATAGTTGTTGTCAAAGGTCAGACGCACCGGAAGCCTCTTGATGATAAAAGCAGGAAGCTCCGTACATGGACGTCCCCACTGCTTCTCCGTGTAGCCCTTGATCAGCTTCTCATAAATATCCGTACCTACAAGGCTGATAGCCTGTTCCTCCAAATTTGAGGGTTCCGTGATACCTGCTGCCTGACGCTGCTCCTCAATCTTTGCCGCAGCCTCCTCCGGAGTCACCACGCCCCACATCCTGTTAAAGGTATACATATTAAACGGAAGACTGTACAGCTCCCCGTGATAATTGGCAACCGGACTGTTGGTAAAACGATTGAAGGTGGCAAACCGGGTGATATAATCCCAGACCTTCTTATTATTAGTATGGAAAATATGTGCACCGTATTTATGCACGTTGATCCCTTCCACCTTCTCTGTATATACATTTCCCGCAATATGCGGACGCTTGTCGATCACAAGCACTGACTTCCCGGCACGCTTCGCCTCCTGTGCAAAAACCGCACCGTAAAGACCTGCACCTACGATAAGATAATCGTACATTGATTTCATTCTCCCTGTTCTTTCATTGATGCTGTTATTTTAACACCGAAAAAGGGCAGCTGGCAAGAAGCCACTGTAAAATCCCGGTAAATCTTATGTAAGAATGTTGCCAAACAGATTACCCCAAGCTGCAGAAATGATAAAAGGCGCCAAGCATACCCGCATCATTCCGATGTCGTGCAAATGCGATCCTTGTATGCTCCGCCATACTGGGAACAAGATATTTTTTCAGGGCATTTTCTATTTTTTCCTTCAGAAAATCCTCCTGTGCCATGATCCCGCCGCCAAGCACAACGACCTCAGGATCGATCACATAGCAAATATTTGCGATCCCCTTGCCCAGAACATCCGTCATCTCATCAATTGCCTGAATACAGAGCCAATCTCCTCTTCCGGCCTCCTCAAAAACATGGCGGCCATCCCATTTTTCCTGCGGCTCACCCTTCCACTGTGCGACCTTTTTGGTCAGCGTACTGGCCGCTCCCCGGGTCTGGAAATCACTGTCTCCCATATGCATATAGCCAACCTCACATGCACTGTTCCCAAACCCGCGAAAAACCTTTCCGTCGATCACAATACAGCCGCCGATTCCTGTTCCCACCGTAAGGATCAGGGCAATGCGGCTTCCCTTTGCCGCACCGGAGCTGTATTCCGCAAGACCCGCACAGTTTACATCATTTTCTACCTCACACGGAATGTGAAACCTTTCTTCCAGAATTTTTTTGTACTGGATCCCTGCATAGTTTGGTATCAACGGAGACGCATAAAAAATAGATCCCTCTTTTGTATCCACCATACCGGCTGTTGAAATACAGATGCCGGAAACTGTATCCTGTGTCCGTGTGAGCAGATCTTCCACTATTCCAATAACCTTTTTAAGAATTTCCGGGCCACCCTTTTCTGCTTCCGTTTTTGTCGATCCCTTAAAAATAATCTCAGCGCTATCACTGATCAGGCCATACTTGATGGCTGTACCGCCAATATCAAGACTGACATACATTTTCATCCTGTGATCCTCATTTACACTCTCATCCGTCATTTTCGTTCCATTACTTCAACAAATGATTTCGTGATCAGCTGTGGCCTTGTGATGATCGAGCCCACCACAACGCTGTAAGCTCCCAGCTCGATCACATGCTTCGCTTTTTCCGGTGTATTGATATTCCCCTCTGCGATCACCTTATGTTTTGCTTTCGCCACGATCTCTCTTAAAATTGCGAAATCATCCTCTTCGATCTTAGCGCCCTTGCTCTGCTCCGTATAACCAACCATCGTCGTTCCTATAAAATCAAATCCCAGCTCATCTGCATGAAGTGCCTCTTCTACTGTAGAACAGTCCGCCATCCATAGCTGATCCGGGTATCTTTCTTTTACCTCATGGAAAAACTCCTCCAGGGTTTTATTTCCGGGTCTTTTTGAGATCGTTGCATCCATTGCTATGATCTCCGGCCTTACCTCCATCAGTTCCTCGATCTCTTTCATAGTTGGCGTAATGTAAACCTCACTGTCCGCATAATCCCTCTTCACGATCCCGATGACCGGAAGATCCACCTGCGACTGTATCTCCCTGATATCCTCTTTGGTATTTGCCCGTATCCCGCATGCTCCGCCGATTTTTGCTGCCAAAGCCATTCTTCCCATAATAAATGAAGAATGCAGCGGCTCCTCCGGCAGCGCCTGACAGGATACGATCAGCTTCCCCTCCAGATTTGCTATCTTCTGATCCATTTTTGTCATTCTCCCACTTTTCTGTTGATGAAACAATGATACCATGAAACCGTTTTTCCGTAAAGTTTACAACCACATAAATCCACAGTCCCGGACCAGCAATTATTACTGTTCACTGGTAATGTCCCGCGAGGTGTTTTTTGTGAGCGAAGGTCACAGAAAACCCGAGACATACCGCGCGAATTTATGCGATCAGCATATCTGTCATTTATGATCTTTTTATAAAATATCAGAGATCCGCTTCTCAAACGCCCTGATGTATGATACCCTATAACTGGATCAGATGATAAAACTATCCTGATCACATAAACAGATCGAAGGTGGTGAAACCTATGGGTACAAAGGATACCATCACCAAAGATTACATGGCTGACAACCGCGTTTTTGCGGACGTGTTCAACCATATGCTGTACAAAGGAAAAAACGTCATAGACCCTGACACTCTTCATCCACTAGATACCACAGCTCTCGCTGTCCCCTACGGATCCGGCACTTCAGAAATTCCTGTCCAGAAATTCCGGGACGAATTCAAATCTCTTAATGTTATGCATGATGATTCCAGGATCTATCTTCTCCTGGGGATTGAAAACCAGTCGGAAGCACACTATGCAATGCCGGTCAAGAACATGGTCTATGATGCATTAGAATACGCAGGGCAGGTAGAAAATTCCGCAAGATCCCACAGAGAAGCAAAGCAATGGCCTTCCACATCCGGAGAATATCTCACCGGCTTCTACAAGGATGACCGGCTGATCCCGGTCATAACCACAGTCGTGTACTTCGGTTCCGACACCTGGAACGCTCCCAGAAGCCTCCACGAAATGCTCTCTGTTCAGGACCCTGAGATCCTTTCTCTGGTCCCGGATTACCGGATCAATCTCTTCTCACCTGCTGAGATAAAGGATGAAGAACTTGATAAACTCCAGAGCAATCTCAAAGAAGTCATGCTCTTCATCAAATATTCCAAAGATAAACGGAAGCTCAAGGAGCTCACCACACAGAGCCCCGGTTTCCGCTCACTCGAGCTCAAAGCAGCCCGGGTCATCGACTCCATAACAGGTATCAACTTACGTTTCACAGAAACAGAAGGGAGTGTTAATATGTGTCAGGCTGTTCAGGAAATGTGCGATGATGCACGTGCCGAAGGCCGTCAGGCCGGATTGGCAGAAGGGCGTACTGCTGGGCTCGCAGAGGGCCTTCAGGAACAAGCTATACTGACAGCACAGCGTATGCTTCAGGATCCAAGATTCTCCCCTGAAGACATATCCAGATTTTCTGGCCTTTCTCTTGAGGAAGTGCTGAAATTACAGAAAAAATAGTTCGTATTGGAAATGCTCAGATCCTTTGTGGGGAATCTGAGCATTTTGCTATTCTTCTGACCAAGAAGCCGATTGTAATCTATTATCCTAAATCAGCTTTTTTTGTAACTTTATAATTGTGTATGTTAAAAACAAACTTATCAAAATGCACAAAACATAATTTTGAAAATAAAATGTCTTTATCCCTATAACATTCATAAGTGCTCTAATCGCAACATGAGTCAAATATAATTCATAAGACATTTTTCCAAACTGCTCCAATATCTTTACAATTCTTTTAGGCATCTTTCGTATACTTTCAGCAATACAAGACAGCCAAAAAACAAAAATGAATATTCTTGTGCGGTGAGTCCGGGCAGTAGGGACACGGAGCCCGGATTATTCAATTATACGGTTGCGGCACATCTTACCGTAGACTTTTGCACATAGCAACCTATTTTTTGCATTTTTTCGGATGACCCATCTTCTCCTTCGCATCATCCGGCACATCAATCAGTCCGAATCGGTAGAACATCCCGTAGATGTAAGTCACGCCCCTGATATCTCCCAGAGCTTTTGGGCGATCTACCACTGCTCCTACCTTTTTAATATTGTGCAGTGCCAACAGCACTGAACTCCATGCCAGACTTTTACTCTTCTCCCGTCTATCGATCCACAGTTCTTTCGTATACTCGCCATTCCTGCCTTTCCGTACCTCATAAGAGAATGGCAACCCGGAGTAAGTTTTGAATTTCACACCTGCATAGGCCAAAACCACACCCCAGAAGTTTTCTTCTGTCGGATCAGCCCTCCACCGTTTCATCGCTCTATATCTCCGCTGCCGTTCTGCTCCAACACTGATTTTCTCTTTCTCTGTACTTGGGAAGTACACACCTTTTTTATATGGCAGGTACGAGGTGACAGAGGCTATGGAGAGTTGAAGAGTAGAGGATGTTGAGACGATGGAGGTTTTGTAGTCTTGTGTTTCTCGGTATTCTTCAAAAGTGTCCTGCACCTTCTTCGCCACATCCGACTCATACACACCAGCCGTGATGAGCAGCTTCCGTACCTTTATTGGATTGAACGATAGCTCATCTGCTATGGCTTGGAGGGACATAGTATTATAAAGTGCCACAGCACTTTCCATCTGTTCCTTCAGATTTTTCCCGGCATCGTAATCCGGCTTCCGCTTCTTCCGGCCACCGCCGGACTTCCTGACTTTATGTGCTCTTTTCTCTTCCATAATTATTTGTGCAGCTCCAACTTCCAATCTTTGCATTCCGAGCGATAATTCTCCCTGATGACAGAAAATCCCAGCTTGTTCACATAGAAATCCTTTGCGGCTTCGTAGTCAGATACGATGATTGCAATATGATGCATTTTTGATAAATTCATTTTGTATCACGCTCCTCTTCTTTTAATTATGTTCTTCTTTTATTTCCGTCATAAACTATATAGCGACCCTTAAAATATACCGTGTGAACTCCTGGAGTTCAGTTTGTCCACACGGCAAATATTTGTGATCTTAACTTCCTGTACAATTAGCTCTCGTTAAACGCGAACATCACATTATTCTTCGTCAAACTCATCTTCATCCCAGTCTGGATACTGTTGAATGCTTCCTTTTGCCTTAACGATACGAGGCTTAAAATCTCCCTGAACTTCACTGATTTTTGAAACTGTAATCGTGAACATCCAATCATCCCCAAAATCATAATGAAGTGCAAATTTCTGTCCTTTGCAAAGCCTGACCTCATCCAGTGTGATATCTGCAGAAGGTTCGTCTCCCTCTGGATCTGACTGATAAGCATATTCGCTGTACATACGGTTATCCATACAAAATTCATACAGATGCTCATCTATAAAATCAAATGATTCCAGGATAATCTGGCACAATTGATTTAATGTACTGTTACCGCAGATTTCGATATTTCGGTAAACATCACGTCCTCTGCCTGCAGGATATATCTTCATCGTATACTGGTTACTCATCATCCACCTCATTTCCAGATAAAAATCTCATTACTTCCTCAAAAGAACGTTCGCTTCTGGCAAATGCTTCCATTAATTCCTTACTGCGAAGTTCATCCCGTTTCTGCACCAGCTTCTCAAGCTTATCCAATTCGTTCTCATACCTATCTTTTGCTTTCGAAACTACTTCCTTTTGTGATTCAATCTTTTCTTCTATCGGAACACTTCTCCTTGCCATCGTTCTTATCCTTCTTTCTCTATCTGCATCAGATATTCATTCATTGCAGCAGCCTGGGTTCTGATGTTTGCCGCCGTCATGTTAAATGCCTTCAGGATTTCTTTCTGCGTGGTCGTAACCGCATAATCCATGCGGTATCCCCAGTTGCTCTGGCGGATCAGTTCTATCTTTTCCAGTTCCCGGATTGCTGCCGGAACTGTAAGATAATTCGGCTTTTTTGCCAGTCCCTTCGCCTTTTCCTTTAAGGCTGTATATATCCTGCACCGGATGATCAGTGCAAGAAAACCAATGAATATCTTATTTGATGCCGCCTCTTCTGATGCCACTCTCAGACAATGATTTCCGAGATAAGATTTATCTGCCCGGAATACTTTTTCCGATACATCCCTGCTCTTGTAAAGGTTTATCGCATCCTTTGTATCCATCTTTTCGGATGAGATGATAGCAAAATATCCACAGAGTTCCAGCTCATCCTGGATCACCGGCAGCTTGGGTTCGCCATAAACAAAATGTCCGTTTTCCTTGTTATAATGCATATGAAAATACTTATGGAATGCCGGTCCAAATTCATACTCCTTATCTTCATGCTGTTCCATAAATCTCTGCATTTCATGGTTTTTTCTTCCAGTCTTGCACGTTCATCAACCGCTTTGGCAGCACTGTAATAAATATGTATGTATCGTTTCTTTGTGTCACTAGCATACACAAAAGTGTAGACCGTTTTTCCATACACTTCGAATTCCTCGATCCGGTTTCCCCAGTTATTTTCAAAAGTGCCTTTCTGTTTTCTCACCTGACTGCTTATAAAATCCTTTATTCCTTTCACCATAATGATAAAGGAAAATCCACTGCTGTCCATGTAGTTAAGATTATCTTTGCTAAAATATCCCCGGTCCAGGATAAACCCGATATTTTTATAACCATAGCCTTTTATCTTATCAACCATAAACTGTAACTGGGAGACATCATTGATACTTCCGGAATATTTTTCATACATGAGAGGCTCCTGATTGTTTACATCATAGCCAACAGCATAATTGAATATCGGAAGTCCTGTATCCACCTTTGCTGCTCCGAATTCCACTATATCTATATCTCCGGCCTGACAGTTCTTATTTGTTGAATCATATGATATATAAATACGCTCACGTTTGCATCTGTCTGCATTCCACTGATCCAGGAAATCCTGCCTCTGATTTTCTTTTATTGACCTCAGAAAATCTGAAATAAATGAATCACTGTAACATTTCATATCCGGAGTAAAAAGCGGATGATTGTAAGCATAATCAGGATAATACTGTGCTGCATTCCCTTCTGTAATAATGGAATAGGCTGCCAGGTCAAGCATGATCCCGGCTGCTTTTGCCCCAAATGAATCCTGCAGTTTTGTATCCAGTTCAAGATCTTTTGCAGCTTTATCTATGATCATATATGCACCTGTCTTCAAACAGCTGCTCCTGCATGAAACTTTTTTTTCCTCAGGCTGTTCAACCTCCGGAAAATATCTCCTGAAATTTTCATTAGGTCTCATTTTATTTTCATCTTCCGGTAAAACCTTACCGATGGTGACCCTTTTTACATTTGTATACTGTTTGGATGGATCGTACTCACGGCTGTACTCATAATAAACATAGCGTGCCTTACCTTTGGTTCGAAATGTGATTTTTCCTTTTACATCAGGTATAGCAACAACATAATCCAGATACATGAACATCTCTCTTCTTTGTAGTTGTATTTACGACTAAATATAATATAGCATAAAACCTGCATTTCTACAACAACAAAATGCAGGTTTTTCCTTATTTTTTCAGTATTTTCAGGGCATTCTCAATCCGTATGATTCACTTGAGTTGCACTTTATTATGGAAGTTCACATTTGAGCAACATATGGAACTTACGCTCTCAGCATTTCACATTTTACTTGTTTTCTCCACCTTGAAAGGACATACCTTAATGCACTGATAGCAACGTACACACTTACTTTCATCAATCTGAGGATACTCAAATCCTTCCTCATCCTCCACCATGGAAATGGCTTCTTTCGGACAGACAGCATAACATGCTGTACATCCACAGCATTCTTCTTTTCTTTTATATAGTACTGGTATTTCTCTTTCCACCTTTTACCACCAACTTCTTGATTTTTCTCTTAATCTTTCTCATGAATGATTTAGCATCATTCTTGAACCCAATGCCACCGTATTTCTTGGCAACATACTCAAATGACTTGTTTTCAAAGTCACTCCAGAACTGCTCTCGATTAGCTGGTTTTGGAAATGGAGCTTTAAGAGGCGGTTGCATACTATCCTCTAGTTTTGTCTGCTTCCAAATCAGTTTATCTTTAACCTGTTCAAACGCATTTTCACCTGTTTCATTATTTACCAAAACAAGTGATACACCTTTATTATCATCAAATTCTGGAGCTGCTTTTTCAATACCCCAGTAATCAGCAATTGTAATATCACCCGGATGCATCACTGACTTATATGGGCATTCATAGCAACTTGGGCGCAGTACCGTATGCCCATAGAAAAGCTCTTTAAATACCCTGCTACTTGTAAACTTTCCATTTTCAAAATAAAGCGTTTCCACGTGGTCACGCCAACCAAAATCTCTCTTATTACGGAAATTCACACCTGCAACTTTAGAATGATTTTTCTGCTCTTGCCAGTGCAGATATGCGTTCCAAACCTTTTTGCTTGGTACTCCGTGACAAACAATATCTACACAGAAAAGGTTATCATATTCTTTTCCAAGGTATCTTTTCAATCCTGCTACCTGACAGGAAGTTCCAGAAAAAAGTACACTCTTCTGAGCATCGAGATCTGCCTTGACACTTTTAAATGTGTCACCTAGTTTACTCTGGATATATTTTGAGCCACGCATTCGATTGCGATCTTCTTCATTATCAGCACGAATATGTACAGCGTTAAAATCATCCATCAAAACACATCCGTAAACCACTCCACAATTGGATAATACTTGATCCGACAAAGCTGTAAAAATACCGCCGGATCTGGAAGTCGCTCTTGTTGCTTCGTCTTTATGTTTTACTGCATATACTTTAGGCTGCTTCCAATTCATTACGCTGCCCTCCTTTCGGAGTAATCAGCATAACAGGTACTACTTTCTGTGTACCCCCCCCCCTCAAAATTTTGAGGAGTTTATTCTTTACTTTTGTTTTCATTGGAACTGTTCCATATTTCTTCATGACGAAATCAATTCCTTTCCTTTGATAATCGTTCCAAAACTCTTCTCTTTGCTCAGACTTCTTGGTCGGTGCTTCAAGGTTCGCCTGCCAGCATTGTGTTGTATTACTCAATCTACAATCCAAGTCTCCCTGAATCTTTTCAAACATCTCTTCTCCTCGATTTGTATGAATCAAGAATAACGAATTGCCGTTAGGGTCATAGAAGTCTGGAATCGTCTCCTCAATATGCCAGAAATCGCCAATGGTCATATCTGTTGTTCTTTCTGTGGTAGCATAAGGACATTCATAACAGGACGGCCTCAATGCACACCGATTATAAAACACTTTCACATAATCTTTAATCGACTTCTCTGCTCCATTGACTTTCACATAAGCTGTTGGAGATTTCCAACCGTTGCGCTTATCTTTGAAAGTGAGGTATGTTATTTCTCCGTCCTTCTTCTGAATGGCTTCTGCATATTCTCTCCACAGCTTTGGGCTTGGAGATCCATGACAGATAATATCTACTATGTACACCTGGTCTCGGATTCCTTTTATTTCGCTGAACTTCCGAAATCCATCAGACTGGCATCCCATGCCAACAAAGAGCAACTCTTTTTCTGGGTTCTCCAGCAGCCAATTATAGGCTTCCCGGTAAATGTAACCAGGTTTGCTCTGCATATATTTTGACCCTTTTGCTCTTTCACGCTGATTCTTATTCAGAATCATCTGGAATTCTGCAGTATGGTTCTCGTAATTATAGATTGCTGCCACCACAGCGTTACCATTTTCCAGAAAGAAGTCAGAAAGTGCAGTAAATGCGCCACCAGAAGAACTGCTCCTCAAGGCAGATTTGTCTTTTAACCTTCCTGCATATACTATTGTATCTATCAAATCCACCATAAGCTGTTCCTCCCCGCGTATTATTTGCTCTTCGTTACAATCTTGACCTTCTGCAGAACGATGAGAAATACAAGCGTTACACAATAAACCACAATCGGTGCAACACATCTATAAATTGATTTCACTCCGAATTTTCCTGCCACCATCGACAAGAGCGTAATAAAAATCGGATGCATAATATAAAGCCATGTGGAATACCTTCTTCCAATCAAAGCCAAAATCTCATTATTCCAATTACTTTTAAGTGCATATACAAAGAAACTGATTGCTAAAAATGTCGTGCTAATATAATGATCTCTTGTTGCATTCGCACCAGCTTTCACCAAAATAAATCTTTCTAAAAAACTGCTTATCGCAAACACAATAATCATTATTTGAAGTATTCTTTTATTACATTTCTCAGCATACTTTCTTTCTCTAATAATGTTTCCAATACAAAAATAAGGTATTCCCACACAAAGGAAATTTCTAACCAATATATATGGAAATTCATGATGAAAAATGATCAGTGAATATTTTCCAAATACTAAATCAATGATAAGTAAAAAAGGTATTAAACTATATAGTATTTTTCTCCGTTTCAATTTGTCCAAAAAAAATACAATCAATAAAACATAAAAAACAGCACCCAAATACCACAAATGTATTCCCAACGGTGATTCATTAAATACTACAAATTTAATAATATTTTTCAATGTTATAGTGGACTGCAAATAATGAATTATATTCTTACCACCAAGCACTTTACATAATATATTCCAAATTAAAAAAAATACATTTGCTTCAATCAGTAGTTTTAAAATTTTTTTAATTTGTTTTACTTCCTTATGGTAAAATATTATATCTAAATAAAAAAATCCCGTTATCATAAAAAAAATAGGAACAGCTATCCTAGTCAAAGTTATAAAATATGCTCCAATTTCTCCTGGAAAAGGAACATGAATACATACAATCAGAAAAGTACATATTGCTTTCAAATTATCAATACTGTTATTTCTTTTTTCTTCCATTTATTCCTCTATCATTTTTATTGTATAATCTCTTTTTAACAAGTTCAATTCCCAATCTTAACATATCAATATTAGTAACCATCGCATAAATTACAGTAATACAAAGTGATATAGACTGAAGCGCTTTATTATTACAATAATACGTTACAATCAACATTGTTCCTATTGCAATACTTCCAATAATAATCGTTTTTTTAATTTTCATATGTATCGTTTTATTAACATCAATATAACGTACTAAAAACATTATAACAAAAGCTATTAATGTAGAAACTGAAGCTGCAAATATTCTAATTTTATTAATTAAAATTACGTCAACTACAAGATTTATAATTGCTGCTGAAATTGATGTATATGCAATTTTTTTAGCATTTTTTTGTGCGACATATATACAACTATATAAACCAACCAATACTCGAAAAAGCATTGCATACATTAAAATTATAATTTGATCGTATGCGTATGCATATTTTTCATTAACCATAATTGGAAAAATAAAAGGCATACATGCTACAATTCCAAAACAAGCTGCTGCAAATAGTTTAAACAAAGAAGTCATTGTTTCCGTTAAAAATTCATCTCTATCTTTATCATTGTAATGAAGTGAAACGGTTTCTGTCCACGATAAATTAAGTATATTATAAAAACTTATAAATACATTTGGAAATTTATTTGCAACAGAGTAAATGCCATTCGCAGCTGTTGATAAAAAATGTGAAATAACCATTCTATCTGAAGCATTTATCACCCACCATGCTAAATCATTAGGAATGAGAGGAATAGAATATGTTCCTACTTTTTTGAAAATTGATATTCTTACTTCTTTTATCGAAATATATTGCCAGCATTTAGATGCTAAAATCAAATATATAAGAGTTGCAATCTGTGCAATTAAAGTAGAAATAAACAATCCCTGCAATCCCATTTTCAATATTGCAAGAGCAATTACATTTAAAACCGTTGTTGCAGTTGCTGAAATAAAAGAAGCAATTGTATATTTAACGCTCTCTCCTAATCCTCTCACAAATTGTAAAAAGAGTGCTGTAAATACTTGCAATATAACATAACTTAACAAAAAATATGAATTTTTTATTTTTAAATACGGCATCAACAAAACAAAAATTATACAATAAATAAAAGCTTGTATAATACTTGAACAAAGTAACGTTGAAAACAAGCTTTTTTCTTTCTTCTTGTTTCCTCTCAAATCCAGCATGAATCTAAATAATCCCTGATCAAGCTGCCAATTCACTAATGGAAGCAATAATGTTGAATATGTCACCAATAAATCAAATGTACCATACTCTTCCGTTGATAATATCGCGGTATATAATGGAAGGAGGAAAAAACTAATACACTGAGTACATATTTTCCCTACGGTAAGTATTGCCGTGTTTTTCGCCAATTCCGCTCTACGCCCCATACAAATCTTTTCCTTTCATTTAATATTACTAATATCAACTTCAAGAATTCATTATAAATTTACCCGAAGAAATTTTTTGGATTTTTCTATTTCGGGCTGTAATTTTTTAGTTACTATGTCCCAATTTATTTTTGTTGTATATAATGAGTTTAATTTCCCATCATACATTTTTCTGGATTCTAATCCCGCTAAATTTAAAAGTGATTCAATACGTCCATTATTGCTAATATTCGTTTCAGTATAAAAAGATGAATTTAGAATAATAGAAAAAGCCGTAGCATGAAAAGAATTGGTAAATACGCACTTGGCACTATCGATTAATTTGATAAATTCTCTTGGTGTTGCTACACCAAAATGTTTTACCTGTCGATATTTGTACCATCTTTCCTGATCTCCAATTAATATAACCTGGCAATTATTTTTTTCACCAACTTCTAACGCTCTTCTTACAATATAATCTGCCTGCTTAGAAACTCCCATAATAAAGACAAGTATATACGGAAGATTTATATTTATCTCTGTATCAGCTATATATTCTTTCCATGCTAATTTACTTTTCAAAAAAACTGGGTCCATACAAATAACAGCTTTTTTATTAATATTAAGGCTGTTAATCATATCTGCTAATTCTTTTTCACGAACTGATATCGAATCAAACAATGATAATTTTTCTTCAAATATTTTTTTATCAATATTATCACCCACATGCCCTACACTAGCTGCATAAGAAATCCTACATTCTGGTTCAACAAAAGGAAGAAAATAATTTAAATCTCCACCTGTAAGTTCCAAGTTCCAAACCTGATCCGAACCAACTACAACTTTACTTATTTTGTATTCTGATATATCGTTCACTTTTACCAATTTAAATGATTCTTTCTGATACATATTAAATATACTATTTCTTTTTAGTATATCTGGCAATCTCATTATCTTTAAAATAGTTGTCTTTAACCCTTGATTAAAATTGAACACATTACGTACAGAATAATCATTAATTATACTCTTATTCTTATAATCAACTATATAAACTTCTCTCTCACACTGTTCATTTATAAACTCTGATAAAGCCTTCGTCTGAAGAAAAGCCCCATAATTGCAAGCATTATGAAATGTTAATATTCCTATCTTTTTCATTATATATTTCCTCTTTTATATTCTTTTTTTGAACTAAATAGCCCAATATAAAGCCTATCGAAATAGAATAAAATCCAAACATTGTATCATATAAGCAGTTACCGGTTAAAGAATACAGCCAGAAGAAAATTTGCATTGTTAACACAAAAAATATAGTCCCCTTAGATCCTATTGAAAAACTATCTCTTATATTTTTTTTAAGTAATTTTAGTGTCCTTACAAATAATTCTATAGCTCCACTCATAAAAATTAAAAATCCCAAAATTCCTGTTTCACATAGCAGCTGTAAATATACGTTATGTGCATTCAAATAGGCATATCTTTCTGCTCTAACTGTAGGATTATATAAAAAATGATAAAACTGATATTTATATCCATTCCATCCAATACCAATAAGCGGATTTTCTTTAAAATTTTTTAGCGCCAATGCCCACATCATAAATCTTGTATTTGACTCTTCATCAGATCCTATATGTGAAAATCTTTCAAATATTGCACTAATTTCAGGTACTGAAAAAGACAAAAGATATAACACAATCAGCCCAACAGCAGAAGCAAGTAATATCTTAAATGACCTTGTCATTCTCTTTTCCGGTTTAAATAAATAATATGCACAAATTAATGCAACTACTCCAAATAACACATGTGCTCTTTTTGTAGTCGCAACAAGCGCAAAAGCAACAATTAACATTTGAATTGACAACCATCTTTTCTTTAAACGATCAGTCGCTACCAAAAATTGGGCAACAATAATGATAAATGTCGTAACAATGTACATTGCATTTTCAGAATAATGATTTGCAAACCCTGCATGATAGCCAACTGTTCCACCGTCTGTTCCTGTTGGCCAATATCCCCAAATATTACGCATTATTCTGTATTTATCTGGAAAAATCAAAAAGAAATAAACTCCGAAAACATATATTCCCGATATTGCTTTCAAAACATTAATCAATTTAGGATATACACATTCTTTAACCATTGGCAATAATAAGACAAAGGAAAAATAATACAACCATCTAAAAGTAGTATAAAAACTATGTTTATATATACTACGATTATATACAAGTACATATATCAAAATAAATAAGAACCATGGTATCAAATATATAAACACTTTTTTATTAATTCTCATTACTCTGTTTGTGCATCCCGCATGCCATGTAATTATAATTGACAATATCCAAATAACATACTTTATATATCCATACGGATCAGGAATAATATCAAAAACCTCACCAAACATTACTACTATACAAAATAAAGTAAACCCCACCATTGCCTCAAAGCTTTTCAAGTCTTCCTCAAGCATCATTATTTTTACTCACTTTCTATTTCACATTATCATTCTGTTATTATTTAAAACATATTCCCATATAACACCCAAACAATAGTCCAATAAATTAACCTATAGCAATCCTCTAAAATAATGCATTTAAGACAGTTCAGCAGAGTGTGAAAGACAAGGAAGATATCTGCATGCGTGCCGACGCACGGCAAAGATATCTGACGCAGGATTTCACACTCTGATAAGCTGGATTAAGATGTATTATTTTAGAGGATTGCTATAATAAAAAATGCACTCTGAAAACATATTTTAAAAACATTTAACACTCTGAGTCACTCTTTATGCTTCAACTTAAAAATTGTATATTTCTCAAATATGTAACTTTTAATCCTTATGTTTAATTTTACAATACACAACTCCTATTTTAAATGCTATAAAATACATATGTTTTTTCAAAAATGATAAAATAATTATATATGCAAAATTCTGAAACTTTCCATTAGACAAATTATTATTTCTTACTTCTGATATAATTTTTTTTATATCATTTTTGTTTAAAAGTGTACGGACTGAAGTAGATACCTCTTTATAATATTTTTTACTTCTTCCCATTGCGACAATAGTTCTCAAAACATTTTGTGCGATATTAAAATCTAACGCTGCTTCTAATACTGAAGGAACATCTTTTTTACACATTAAATTTATAAAATCAATCCTTTTTAACACTCGATTTGCAGACATTGTTCTTGATAATGACTCTTCTGTTACTCTATAAAAATAAACTGGTATATCTACACATTTAATCTTATTTATACTCATAATATAGTCTAAGTTAAATAAGAAATCCTCAAAAATCGTAATTGATTCATCAAATTCAACTTTGTTTTTTACGATTTCTGATTTTTTAAAAGCCTTTGCCCAATTCACACCTAATACATCAGCTCTATATGTTAATCCACTTTCCATTTCATTAAAATACTTCGGTGAATCCAATAATGCTAACATACAGTCCTTGGCTTCAATTATCACTTCCCTATTTGACAAGTGAGATGTCAAATTTTCCTGTGTATAATTTGCAACAATTAAGTCAATATCATCATTACTGCTCTTTATTTTTTCATTAAACAAATATAAAGCATCTGGCAACAAATAATCATCTGCATCAACAAAAATAATCCACTCGCCTTTGCTTTCCTTTAAACCTAAATTTCTAGCATGTGATACACCTGGAACTTCTGTATAAATTACATGTATACGACTATCCTTCTCTTCCCAATTTTTACATTTCTTATAACTTCCATCACCAGATGCATTCACAACTAAAATCAATTCAAACTCTGAAAAAGACTGAGATATAATACTCTTTATACAATAATCAACATACGCTTCTACATTATGCACAGGAACTATTATACTAAACATATTTCATCCTCTTTTGTTTTAAATGCAAATTAAATTATTTCCAACCTGAAACGCTTCCATAACATTACTTATCTCTTCAGATACTTTTTCAGAAATATATAAACTGCTTTTTCCTTTTTCAATTGTTTTTACAAAATCAGCTAATTCATAACGTATTCCTTCACCATCTAATTGATAAAAATATCGTTTATTATTGCTTGAATTTTCAAATCTAACTTCAAAATAATCTGTTTTCCACCATGGCGCAGGTACATAAATATAGCCTTCTGTTCCAGAGATAACTAATTCCCCTTCGGATTTTACTCCACACCCAACTTTTATCGAAGCAACAGCATGCGGATATATAAAAGAAGCTTTTGAAAAAGTATCAAAACACCTTTCATCATCCAAAAAACGTGCAGTAAACTCTACTTTATTATAATTTGTACCAAGAATCTGAAAAACTGGCAATAAGGCAGTCGGTCCCCATTCAGACATACTATTCCATGCAATATCAATATTTGGAATATGTTTTTTTATACTAGTACATGTAGCATCAACAGATATTATTTCTCCAATTTTTCCAGTCTTAGCAAGTAGGACAAGTCTGTAATATGCTGTAGAATATGCTGTCTTAATCCCCTCCACAAGCGTACACCTATTCTTTTTTGCTAATTGAAATAATTCTCTGCATTCTTCAGTCTTTAATGCTATAGGAGCTTCACATAATACATGTTTCCCCTTCTCCAGTGCATATTTAACCTGTTTATAATGTAATATGGGATTAGAACGTATGTAAACAGCATCAGAAATTTCAACCAATTTTTCATACGATTCATATGTTGAAGTACGTTTTAATGTATCACCAATCTGTGTATAATCAACTGCATAAACTCCTGAAAGCTTCAAACCATTTACATAAGAAGACTCTATTGCTACTTTATTAATAAAAGAACCTTCCCCTACTAATCCTAATGAAACCGCACGTTTCTCATTTCTAATTTCTGAACTGGATATTCCTTGGGTTCTCTCTAAATAAACAACTTTACAATATTCTTTCAAATAATCAAAATATCCCTCCCAGTCAGAGCCAACCGTAAAAATATCAACATCAAGCCGTCTGATATCATCTATTTTTTGTCCTTCATATTCTTCTACAATTATTTCATCTGCTAATCCTGTGTCACGTACTGCAGCAATTCTTTCACTTAAGCTCTGCTGAACATTGATTTTTCCTCTGTTTTTATCAAAATCATCCGCTGTAACTCCGACTATCAAATAATCTCCTAGCGCTTTTGCCCTTTCTAAAAGTCTGATATGCCCATAATGAAGCAAATCATATGTACCATAAGTTATCACTTTTATCATAATTAATTTCCTTTTTCATTTTTATAAAATTCCTTTTTTTTGCAAATCTTTCAATGCATCAACAAGGGTTTTATTATCTTCATGAGTGAGCGCACCAATATGTCCTACTCTAAAAATAGTGTTCTTCATTATTCCACCATTTGGACAAATCCAAATTCCATATTCATCTTTAAGTTTTAAAAATATCTCATATGCATTACCATTTGTTGGATGAACTGATGTCACACCATTAGCTGGACTTTCTGAAACAAACTCAAATGGTAAATCTTTAATTCTCTCTCTAAAATCTCTAGCCTGTTCTGCAACTCTTTTCACTTCTGCATCTGCGCCACCCAATCTTTTAATTTCTTTTAATCTCTCGTTAATTTGAAGCAAAATACCAACTGCCGGAGTAAATGGTGTTTGTCCACGTTCCTGATTTTTTAAAGCATCTTTTAAATCAAAATACATAGTTTTTGCTCTAGAATTTTGAACACGTTTTACTCCATTAGGTGCAAGAACTATAATAGAAATTCCAGGAGGGCAAGCTAATACTTTCTGCGAACCAGTAATCATAACATCAGCCCCACACTCAGCCATATTAAATGGATCAGCCAAAAAAGAAGAAACGCAATCACACACAAAAAACAAATTATTTTTTTTACAGAATTCGCCAATCATCATTGTATCATAAAGTACTGCCGTTGATGTTTCATCTACATTAACTAATAATCCTGTGAAATCCTGTCCGTCAAATTCATATAATTTTTCTTTCGTAAGTTTTTTTCCTTGTTCAAGTTTTATTGCAACATATGGGATTTCGTGTATTTCACACAATTCTACAAAACGATGACCAAAGCTGCCTCCATCAATAACTATAACTTTATCTTCCTTCGTAAAACAATTCACTACAACTGCCTCCATTGATCCTGTGCTGGAACAAGTCATAAAAACAGCTCTTGAATTTACTGGTGCTTTCGCATACTCTATCATGAATTTTTCATTTTCCAACATTACATTTGAGAACTCTGAAGTTCTGAAATAAGGAACTTGCTCTCCCCCAATTTTACGAACTACATCTGATGACATTACCGGACCAACTGTAAAATTTAACATAGCTTAAATCTCCTTTTCGTATTTTCCTAAATTGTAAACAAGATAACAATTTCTATCATGATGATCTATATCTGGAGGTGTCATATATTCTCCATACCGTCTTTTCAAATATGCATCATAGTTTGAAGGAATAAGGCAATTTCTTCCTTCAAATTTTATTTCTTTGTAATTGCAAAACTCAGATCTTTTATATATTTCTCCAAAATAATGAAAATCGTCTGCGGGTATACCCACATATTTTGAATTTTCATCTTTGCACCAGGAATACCAATAATCTGTCCATATTGCCCATTTTTCAATAGAACCAAAAGATAAAATACATCCAATCAAAGCCTTAACTTTGAATGAAATACCATTCTGATAGTTTTTAAATATTTTATATCCTTTAGCCATTCTTCTACATGATAATGCAAACCCCATAAACATACATATTATTCCCTGACCCCATTTTTTCATTTTGGAATCTGGAATATTTTCTATGGTATAAATATCAATAAATATACCGGATTCATTAAGATCATATTCCAAAATAGTTTTGTATCCCGTCCCTTTAAGTCGAATTTTAGGAAGTATACGACCATAATTCTCTTTGTCCTGAGGATGCAACATAGAATATTTAAAACTATATTGTTTTTTTATTATTTTATACAATTTTTCAAAGTCTCTTCTCGGCATTGCTATGTCAATATCATCATCCCATGGGATAAATCCTTTATCGCGTAAAGCTCCTATTGCACTTCCACCAATCAAAATAAAATGCAAATTGTTTCTTTTACATATTTCTATCAAATCATCTAACATCAGAAGAAGAACTTTATGAAGATCAACAAGTTCTTCTTCTGATATCATTTTTAATTTTAAAGATGATTTTTTTGCAATATCTCCAAGTCTCATTTTTCCTCCTGTTTAACCAATTCTGATACATGTGCATTTTTATCAGCATCTTTTGGTGGTGTCATATAATCTCCATAAAGCGATTTCAAATATTGATCATACTTTTCTGGTCCAAGCAATTTAATATTTTCAAATGCATACCATGTGTCTTTTCCATATATGCTTTTCTCAATCATTTCTGTATATTTAAATGATGTTTGTCCCATAAAATTAATAATCCATTTTGATTCCTCAACCGGATATTTTTTCAGTAATACATCCACTTTATCCAAACATTCTTTAGTATCAAGAGCTCGATCTATTGGAAATTTAAGTGCAATACTAATAACAGCTTTTTCAATTGCCGATCTTCCAGGACGTTTTATATTTACTTTTTTTATACAGGAAAGATGATACATTAAACGTGCCAATGCCAATCTAAATTGATGAACTTTTAAAGCAAATATATTTGACGGCATACCATCTAACGGAAAAATATCTACCCAAACGTTTTCATATCTAATTTCTGCACTCCCCATACGTTTGATCAAATATCTTTTATCTACAATTCTTGCGAAATAATAATGATGATCACTTTCATCCCAATAAGTTCTTAATTCTAAATTTTCCGGAAGATATTTTTTGACATTTTTTAAAAAGATTTCATATTCATTTCTCATTATTCCTAAATCAACATCATCATCCCATGGGATAAATCCACCATGGCGAATTGCCCCAAGCATTGTCCCACCTTGCATATAACATTTCACATTCATTTCATTAGTTGCCTTGATAACCGAATTTAACACAGATAAAATATATTCCTGTGTATCATTTAATTTTTTTTCCATTTTTTTAATTACTTATCTCCTCACTTTATAAATAATCTCCATATAAATTATCTTTTGATTATCATTGGCAAATTTTCAAATGTTGCTATTTTCAAATCGCAAATATATAAACATTTGTCTAACATCATGAAACACAGCAATACAAAATTCAGTTATTTATCAATATTGTAAATAATAAATTTTGCAAATAAATTTAAACCAATCAATCATGTAAAACTTTTTGTTATGTATTAAGTATTAAAGTCATCTTTTTTCATCATTTGAAAATTTTTTCGAATAATAAAATTCTTAAAACATACTACAATCAATTATTAAAAATAACTTCGAATACACTCCCCAACTCAAAAGCCGGTACATTCTTCGCCGTGCCCGCACCTTGTTCAGGTACACACACGACAGGCGGTATTCAACCCGACGGTGTTTATCACTGATATACACCGTATTTTGCTTTCGCTTTCTTTTTGTCAGCACGGCAAAGCCGATGCACTGACCTTATGACATCTGTTTTCTGACATGCCATAAGGTCAATCCACCTGCTTGCTTTTCATACTGATATTCTGTTCTGTTTCCTTTGTTCTTCCCTTCATGCTCTGCGTCCAAACTGTGTCAGGCACTTTTTCCCGAGATTTCTCACAGCATTCAGATACCGGTTCGTCTGATGTCCGTTGGCACAGCAGCATAGTTCTGTTCTGGTGTCGGTCCGAATGATTTCTGCACCGCACTTTGCACAGATTTTGCTGATGCCGGTGGCATGTACTTCGATAACGATGATTCCGTTTTTCCAGGCTTTGTAGTCCAGGTACTGACGGATTCTGGTGCTTAAGTGGAGCGGGCTCCAGTTTCCTGAGCCTTTCATTACGTTTCTGGAATATTCCTGGTTATAACGTGGAAGCACGATCACGGAGACGTCCTGCTCTACGGCAAAACGGAGGATCTGGCTTGTGATCTGGTGCCCATAGTGTTCAGAAAGATGTTTCAGATGCATCCAGTATTTCTGATCAACTCTGCCTGTCTGTCTGCCTCCGGTTGCTTCCTGGGACTTCTGGATCTTTTCCAGAAGCTTTCTGCAATGGTGGCTGTATTCCTTTCCGCCTTTCCAGAACTTCACTGCGATTTCCTGACCGGTTCCGTCCAGAACAACGCCTGCTGCAAAGGCATCACTGTTTGTAAACTGAATACAGAGTATCCTGCATCCTGCCTGCATCCTCTGACGTACTGTTGCTGTATTTTCATTGTTCTGACGTACTGGAACATGCAGCATGTCATATTTGTATTCAAAAACTACGGATGGTGACATGAGTCTGGCGTTTTCCGGAAAGTCTCTGCCTGACAGCCGGCAATGCATCCAGGTCCATGTGTCTCCTGTCCAGACACGCAGTGTGATCTCTTTAGCGGAAAAATCCTGATACATTCCTTTGTAATAGGTAACTGCTGCATTTAGTTTCTCTGCTCTGCCGATCTTCTCATCCTGGGTAAAACGGCTGAGATAGCTTTTGGCTGAAGCAATTCCCTCATTGGCTGCTGCTCTTCGAAAATACAGCGGAACCTTTTGCCAGGGGAGGGGATCTGATGGTATGCGTCCGCCTCGTCCCGGAATGCTCATGATCTCCAGCTCGCGTAAAGTCTGCTGGCTTCCCAGTTCCCAGAGATCCGTATGATCCAGAAGCAGGTTGTAATAAAATTCAGCGATCCGGTTATAAAATTCCTGCGTGGTCCGCAGCCATTCCGGATGTCTGCACCAGAGATGCAATCGCCAGGTTGTGATGCTGTAGCCGCTTTTTCCGGTGTTTTCTTTTTTGCCGGTTTCCGGTTCTTTCATTTTGGTTCTCCGTTTTTTGCAAAGAAAAATCATTATAATATAACTTATCTAAATTATTATTTTTTTCCTGTCGCTTATCATTTCCATAAGCGACAGGTGATTTTTTCTCAAATTGCATAGTTTTTGAATCTTAATCAATGATAGCATTGCACCCTATCGCTGTCAAGATGCGAAAAATGCACCACTTTCGACCAAAAATGCAGTTTTTTTTCGGTTGATTTTTTTATATACGACAAATTTTCCTTTTTTTCGCTTATTAGTGGTCACAAAAATGGTCAGACTTTTGCTATAATAGTGCGAAAAGGAGACTACGATTATGCCTAGAAAAGGGGAAAATATCAGAAAAAGGAAAGACGGAAGATGGGAGGCGCGTTATGAAAAATGTCGTGACCAGAATGGACGGATCCAGTACGGATATCTGTATGGTCGTACATATGAAGCTGTAAAACAGAAAAAACTGGACATCTTGTGTCAGAACAATCCCCGGAAATTTTGCGGAAAACGTTATGTATTTCGAAATCTCAGTGAAGAATGGATGCTTTCCATGCGTTATGCAGTGAAACTTAGCACCTATGCATGCTATGAGACACTGCTCGATACACATATCCTTCCGGAATTTGGAGATACACCTCTGAAATATATCTCTTCTGCTTCTGTATACGCTTTCTCCGAAAAGCTGAAACGTCAGGGGCTTTCGCCACGTACGATCAAAAATCTTCTGATCCTGTTCCACAGTATTTTACGCTATGGTGAGAAGCAGGGTTATCTGAATCTTTCACAACTGGATTTTCGGTATCCAAAAATAAATACCAGTCCTTTCGAGCTTATTTCTTCTGAAAATCTTACAAAACTGATCACGACTCTCTCCGCTGAGGATTCTGAGTTTTCCATCGGCATCCTGTTATGCATTTACACAGGGATCCGTGTTGGAGAGCTCAGCGGCATTCGCTGGGAAGATATTGATTTTGATGAAAAACTGCTACATATAAGACGAACGATCTCACGAATAAAAAATCTTGATTATTCTGGTGCATCTGATGACGAACCCAAAACCGTTTTAATGATAGGTCCTCCTAAATCAGTCTCATCCATCAGGGATATTCCAATCCCTGATTTTTTATTGAAAAAAATGGAACGGATTGTTGCTGAACCTGATTCATACCTGCTGACGAGTACGAATCGTAAATGCATGGAACCCAGAAATATCCAGCGAAAATTCCAGCGGGTTCTTCAGCAATGCGAAATCCCCAGCATCAACATCCATTCTCTCAGGCATGCATTTGCCACCCGATGTACAGAGATGGGATTTGACAGCAAGACACTTTCTGAAATTCTCGGGCATTCGTCCGTCAAGATCACCATGGATATTTATGTGCACAGCAGTATAAAACAAAAGCAGAAGTGCATGGAAAAGCTGAGCTATTAGCAGTCAGAATTATGGTCAAAGTAAGGCCGGAAGTCCGCTTTTATACGGGTTTCCGGCCTGTTTGTCGCTTATGGAAATGATAAGCGACTTTTTCCCCTCAAAAAAAACAACGCGGCAGACATCCCTCAGGGGCTGTCTGCCGTATTTTATATCACTTTTATGTAATTAGGCTTTCTGTTCCTTAAGCCTCATATCCATTAGGGTTCTGGCTCTGCCATCTCCAGGAGTCTGCACACATCTCGCGGATTCCGTTCTCTGCCTTCCAGCCAAGCTCTTTCTCTGCTTTGGTTGCATCGGAGTAGCAGGTTGCGATGTCGCCTGGGCGGCGTGGTTTGATCACATATGGGATCTTGACGCCGGTAGCTGCCTCAAAGTTCTTAACGATATCAAGAACACTATAGCCTTTTCCGGTTCCAAGGTTGTAGATGCTTAATCCGGAATTGTCTTCCAGCTTCTTGAGGGCTTTTACATGTCCCTTGGCAAGGTCTACTACGTGGATGTAGTCACGGACACCTGTTCCGTCCGGTGTATCGTAATCATCTCCGAATACGCCAAGCTCTTTCAGCTTGCCTACTGCTACCTGTGTGATATATGGCATCAGGTTGTTCGGGATACCATTTGGATTCTCACCGATGGTTCCGCTCTTATGAGCACCGATCGGGTTGAAGTAACGAAGAAGAACTACGTTCCACTCCGGATCTGCCTTCTGGATGTCTGTAAGGATCTGCTCCAGCATGGATTTGGTCCAGCCATATGGGTTGGTGCACTGTCCCTTCGGGCACTCCTCTGTGATCGGGATCATTGCCGGATCTCCGTATACGGTTGCTGAGGAAGAGAAAATAATATTCTTAACATTATGCTTTCTCATCACGTCTACAAGAGTAAGAGTTCCTGCGATATTGTTCTCATAGTACTCCCACGGCTTGGCAACAGATTCACCAACTGCTTTCAGTCCTGCAAAATGAATACAGGAGTCGATCTCTTCCTTGTCAAAAACCTCATTTAATGCATCACGGTCCAGGATATCTGCTTTATAGAATTTCACCGGTTTGCCTGTGATCTTGGATACTCTGTCCAGAGCCTTCTCACTGGAATTGCATAAATTGTCAACTACTACAACATCATACCCTGCGCTCTGCAGCTCTACAACGGTATGACTTCCAATGTATCCTGCTCCGCCTGTTACTAAAATTGCCATAGTTTTTCTCCTCCTCTATTGGATCTAACTGTTCCTGTTTATTTTAGCACTGTTCCTTTGTTTCCACAATAGCCGAAAACCAGGTTTACTACTTAATCCCAGAGTCCCTGCGGATAAAGTCCCTGATCCTTCAGATTCTGGATCGCGGCTACCACTACCGGTTTGTCCTCTTTATAGGTCACTCCGTACCATTTATCCTGTGTGGTAAGGACTTTGACTTCTGCCTTTTTTTCCTGAAGTAGCTCGTCAACTACAAACGGAAGAAAATATTCGCATTTCAGAGGATTTTCCGGGATGCTCTTTTCAAGGAATACCGGGAAGCGTTTTACCAGTTCTTTCATAAATCCACCGGTGAATCCCCACATGTTCATGGATACCGGAGTCTCTCCCGGGAGACTTGTCCAGGTTTTTCCATCATCCTCTGTGTAGGCTGCTCCGCCGTCACGTTTCTCAATGTGTGTTCGCTCATTGATATCTGCAAGATATCCATTTTCATCTGTCTCACAGACACCTCTGGAAACGTAGCCGTTGTCTGTCAGGGTGTTCTCAAGACGGTAGCCTACCATCATATACTGGGCAGGTACGGTGTCCTCCTGAGCCTGGATCAGGAAATCATACGCCATCTTAAAGGCATGGGTTCCATAATAATCATCTGCATTGATCACCACAAACGGTCCGTCGATCTCTCCGGCACAGCTTAATACCGCATGTCCGGTTCCCCATGGCTTCACACGGCCTTCCGGAACCTGGAATCCTTTCGGGATGTTGTTGAGATCCTGATGCACATAAACGATCTCCACCTTGTCACTTAAGCGGTCGCCGATGGCATCGCGGAAATCCTGTTCATTCTCTTTTTTTATGATGAATATCACTTTCTTAAAGCCTGCACGTACGGCATCATAAATGGAAAAATCCATGATGATATGACCTTCCTGATCTACAGGATCGATCTGTTTCAGTCCGCCGTAGCGGCTTCCCATTCCTGCTGCCATTACTACCAGAACCGGCTCTTTCATAATCTTGTTCCTCCTGATTTTTTAGAAATACAGGGATTTTTTCCCATACATAGTTTAAGCCGGTCAGATTCTCATCCAACCGGCCTTTGAACCTTTTTTTATTATACTACACTTCTCCGGGAAATCCTACTGATTATTTTCAGTTTATTTTCGGTCAGAATTATTCTCCGGGAAAACGATCTCCATCCTGGTTCCAACTCCCTGTTCACTTTCCACGTTGATCTGGGCATGATGAAGCGTTGCTCCATGCTTCACAATGGAAAGACCCAGACCTGTTCCGCCGGTCTGTCTGGAATGGCTTTTGTCTACCCGGTAAAAGCGCTCAAAGATCCTTCCCTGTTCACTTTTCGGGATTCCGATCCCGTCATCTGCCACACAGTAGAACGGATGCCCTTTCCGGTTGCCTACCATGATCCGCACATGACCATTCTGTTCTGTATAGCGAACTGCATTGTCTGCAATATTAAAAAGCATCTCATAGAGTACATGGCGGACGCCCTGGATCTTCTCTGTACTTCCGGCAAGCTCAAGGGAAATATTTTTCTTTCCGGCAGGATGTCTGAGATTATTTCTTACGTCTTCTGCAAGCTCATAAAGATCCACCTCTTCAAAAGGAACCTCACTGTTGCTTTCATCCAGTCTGGAAAGCTGGATGATATCCGCTACCAGATTGGAAAGTCTTATTGATTCATGGTAGATCCTTCCGGAAAATTCCTGTATATGATCTGCCGGAACCATGCCGTTCATCATAAGCTCCGCATAACCGGAAATAGACATCAGCGGGGTCTTCAGCTCATGGGAAACATTTGCGGAAAATTCCTTCCGGATCTCCTCTGCCTCCTTCAGTTCTTTTACCTGCTGCCGGATCTGCCGGTTCTGTTCATCCACCCGCACAAGAAGGGGACGCAGCTCCTCATAGCACACATTGTTCAGCGGATGCTCCAGATCCAGCTCGTTGACCGGACGGATCAGCTCTCTGGTCTGTCTCTGCGCAAAAACAAACTCCAGGATCAGTACCAGGAGCATCAGAAGTCCCAGCACTGCAAGACTTGAGATCCATGTGGAATATATGGAATCTACGGTTTTTCCCACCCGGAGCACGTTTCCGTCATCCAGCTTCACCGCGTAATAAAAGGTCTTTTTTGCAAATGTTTCTGAATAACGGATACTTTCGCTTTTTCCATTTTTTTCTGCCTGTATAAATTCCGGACGATCACTGTGATTTGCCAGTTTTTTCGGAGATGTTTCAGAATCGTAGAGAACGGTTCCGTCTTTACGGATGAGGGTCACACGACTTGATGATACTGTCTGAAGCTTTTTTGTGAGAAAGGAATCTCCATACTCATCCATGGCAAGGCAGATATACTGAGCTTCCTCACGGACTCCCCGCTGCATGTATGTGTTTAATTTATTGTAGGTGACCACACTTGCTGCCAAAAACGTGACAAGAACAGCAAAAATGATCATAATGCTTGTATGATGCAGAATTTTCTTTTTCATACATGATCTCCGATCCGGTATCCCACGCCACGCACTGTCTCGATCAGATTTCCGGCTTCCCCCAGCTTCTGTCGGAGAGTACGTACATGAACATCTACAGTCCTCGTTTCTCCGTCAAAATCATAGCCCCACACATGGCACAGGATCTGGTTTCTGGACATGACCAGTCCTTTGTTCTCCATAAGATATTCCAGAAGTTCAAATTCCTTTCTGGTCAGCTCTTTCACCTCACCCTGATAGCTGACTTCGTGACGGGACACATTGACACGAAGGCCCTTGCAGTGCAGCTCCCTCTCCTCGCTCTGCCTTGCGCAGCGCCGAAGGACCGCTTTGACCCTGGCTACAAATTCCATCATCCCGAAGGGCTTGGTGATATAATCATCTGCGCCGCTCTCCAGACCTTTTACCTTGTCAAACTCCGCTTCTTTGGCTGTGACCATGATCACCGGGATATCCCGGGTCCTGGTATCACTTTTCAGTCGTTTCAAAATATTATACCCGTCTTCACCCGGGAGCATGATGTCCAGCAGGATCAGCTCCGGCAGATTTTTTTTCATGGCTGTGTCAAGTTCCGCCCCGGTTTCAAAACCTTCTGCCTCAAAGCCTGTTGTCTCCAGGGTATAGACAAGAAGCTCTCTGATATTTCTCTCATCTTCCACACAGTAGATCATTCTATATCCTCTCTGTTCATTTTTTTGCCGTTGGCACTTCATAATCGTATGATCTTTTTTGTTCCATGCCTTCAGTATAACTGCTTTCTTTTTACTGCACAAGCCCTGGCCGTCTGCTGATACAGATAACCAGGGCATAGCATTATTTCGATATCTTTTTATTGGCTGCCTGCCGCTGCCATCTGGGCTGCCGCCGGCTCATCCTTTATTTCCGGAAGCTGATACTGACTCCGGATCACCTCCAATTCACGGTAGAAGGTTTCGTCCGGTCCATGTTTGATCTGCTTCAGGTGCTGATGTGTATCAAAAGCATCTTCATGAACCTGTGTCACACAGACACCGATATTGGAACAGTGATCTGCCACACGCTCCAGGCTGGTAGTCACATCGGACAGGATGAATCCCATCTCGATCGTACATTCCCCAGCGCGAAGTCTCTGGATATGCCGGTACTTCAGTTCCTTGCTGAGTTCATCGATCACTTCCTCCAGTGGCTCGATCTCTCTCGCAAGCTGCACATCCTGATTTTCGTAAACCTTGTAAGCAATATCTACAATGTCTTCCACCGCATGCTCCATGACCCGGAGCTCTTCTAACGCTTTCTCTGAGAACTTCAGACCTTTTTCATAAAGCTCCTGTGCGGATTCCATGATATTCACACCGTGATCGGAAATCCTCTCGAAATCACCGATACAGTGGAGCATGATGGAAACACTGTGACTGTCATGAACGGAAAGATCCTTCTGGTTCAGTTTTACAAGATAGGTTCCAAGCTCATCCTCATAACGGTCTACCTTTTTCTCTGCTTCTTCCACCAGAGCCTTTCCTTCTGCGCTGAAATTCTTCAGAAGGTCCAGGGCGGTAAACAGAGTTCTGTGAGAATCCTCTGCCATTTTTTTCGCTGCATTCCTGCTCTGCTCAACTGCAAATGCAGGTTTCTCCAGAAAACGGCTTTCCAGGATCATGAAATCCGGATCTGCTGCCACCTTCTCCTGCTCTTCCTTCCTGTCGCGGATAGTAAGACAGGCAAGCTTCTCCAGAGCCTTTCCAAACGGAAGAAGGACAAGAGTTGCCGTAATATTGAAGGCACTGTGCAGGATCGCGATCCCGGCCGGAGTCGCTGACTGTGCCATAAATGAAAAATGTACTGCTGCATTTATCGCATAAAATACTGCCATGAACAGCATGGTTCCGATCAGGTTGAAATACAGATGGACCATAGCCGCACGTTTTGCGTTTTTGCTGGCTCCGATGGCTGAAAGGATCGCAGTGATACAGGTACCGATATTCTGTCCCATGATAATAGGAAGTGCTGCACTGAACGGTACCATTCCGGTAAGGCACAGTGCCTGGAGGATACCAACCGATGCGGAGGAAGACTGGATAATTGCTGTAAGCACTGCTCCAGCTACAACTCCCAGGATCGGGTTGGAGAATTTCACCAGCATTCCGGTAAACTCCGGTACCTCTGCAAGAGGTTCCACAGCTCCGCTCATGGCATTCATTCCATACATCAGGATCGCAAAGCCTACAAAGATCGCTCCCACGTCCTTTTTCTTCTGGCTTTTTGTAAACATGATCAGAACCACGCCGATCAGTGCCAGGATCGGTGAAAATGACGTCGGCTTGAAAAGCCGGATAATAAAGTTATCACTCTGGATACCTGTGAGACTCAAGATCCATGAGGTTACGGTAGTACCGATATTGGCACCCATGATGATCCCCACAACCTGGGACAGCTTCATGATTCCCGAGTTTACAAAACCAACGACCATAACGGTAGTTGCTGAGGATGACTGGATCACTGCAGTCACACCCATTCCAAGAAGAACGGCTCTGATGGGATTGGAGGTAAGTGTCTCCAGGATCCGCTCAAGCTTTCCGCCTGCAACCTTCGCAAGCCCGTCTCCCATTAAGTTCATTCCATAAAGGAAAATAGCAAGGCCGCCAAGCAATGCCAGTACGCTGAAAAAGTCCATAATACTCTCCTTCACTTTCTCTTTTTGATATGTTTGATTTCCTTTTTTCTCATTTCAACGATTTTCATAATAGCGGCCTATTGTAAAATTTTCCCCACTGGAATGTAAAATCTGTGTAAAAAAAATAAAACAGAGGATCCTGTTACGGGAAACCGATTTCCCGTCAGGATCTCTCTGTCCTATATATCGTTCAGAATCCGCGGATCTCCTCATCCTCAGATCCGGTCTTGTCGATGGATTTTATTACAAGGTAATAGCTGTAATCATCATTGACCTTTACTTCCACCCGGTCTCCTACACGGTGACCGCGCAGTGCCTTGCCGATAGGCGATTCAATACTGATACGGTTTTCCATGGAATTTCCGCGAATGGAAGTAACCAGCTTGTACTTCTCCACCTCATTATCTTCTTCAAAAAGAACTTCCACGATATCGTCCATTCCCACTTCGTCAGATCTGGAAGCATCGGATACAATGGATGCAGTCTTCAGCATCCTCTCCAGATAACGGATGCGGCTCTCGTTCTGATTCTTATGCTTCTTGGCTGCATAATACTCAAAGTTCTCACTTAAGTCTCCCTGGGCACGTGCCTCCTTGACCGCCTCAATGGCTTCCTTACGTACTACCAGTTTACGGTGTTCGATCTCCTGCTCTATTTTTTCAACATCCTTGCGGGTAAGCTGTTCTCTCATTTCTCTGGCATCTCCTTTTCTTTATAACATTCAGACTGATCCTGGATCTGTTCTCCACTTCCTGTGAAGCTTCTGTCACAGATACAGGATTTCTGGAAGGTTACCGGAAATACCATAGCAGATACGCTCTGCTTTGTCAAACAGCGCATACCTGTTCTTCGGCTTCCTCCTGCTGGTGTACTCGCTGTTCAATATAATCTGCCATATGTTCTTTGGGGATATCCAGTAACATGGAAAATTCAGAATAGAGATGATCCTCTGCAAGCTTCAGATACCGCTCGTCTGTAGCGGTTGTTTTTTTGCCATGAGATAATCTGGCCTGTTTTCTGACGTAGATCGTCTTGATGATCCGAAGAAGATCTCTGCATTCACAGGTACGGATGCATTTCTTGTAGCTATCCTCCCGGAATTTCTCATTCTCAATACTCAGTGTCTCAATGGATGGGATCTCATCGATAAGCCTCTCCGCTTCTTCCCGCGTAATGATTCCGCGAAGCACCTGCTTTCCACCTTCCACCGGTGTAAATATCTTCCCATCTGTTTCTCCTCCGGGCCTCAGTACATAATAAAGCTTCTCGCCGGAGGAACCATCCACCCTCATTGTGGTAACTCCTGTTACCTGGCAGATGCCGGTACGACCATACACAACATATTCGCCTGTTTCAAACATTTTTCCACTTCCTTTCATTTTTTTACTTTTCTTTTGTTATCCTGGCGCTTATTGTGCTCTAATGAAAGCTCCCTGCCAGGTTATATATCCAGACAAGGAGCTTCTCACTGAGGATTCTATCCTTATTTTACTACTTTTCCCATTTATTTGCAAAAGAATTCAAAAAGCTTTTTTATTTTTGTGAAATATGCCCACAATGAGGGCATATATTTTTTGTTATAATTCTTCTTTTTTCTTTCTTCCCAGACGGATGTCTTCCATATGAGATTTCAGTTCCGGTGTCATACTGTCAAAGAGATAGGTTTTGCTGTTGTCCCTGCGCTCCTGCCATTCTTCTCTCATCTGCTGTTTTGCGGAAGCGATCTCATCTTTGAATCCGCGCGCTGAGATCCTGGCGGCTCCCTGTCCCATAATGATGATCTGCTCCAGTCCGTCTGATGTGGCAACTGTCACATTATGCTTCCGTCCGATTTTATGGACAGTACGTTCAATATACTGGTCTGCTGTTTCCGCTTCTTTTGTATAGACAACATGAATGTTATGATACTGGAAGGTTTCCTCCGGATGGCCCTCCACACGGTAGGCATCAAATACCAGGATCAGGATGCATCCCTTGATCCCCTGATAATCGCTTAATATGTCCATTAACCTGGACTGTGCTGCATGAAAGTCTGCCTGTGCCAGATCTCTTAAATCCTCCCAGGCAAATATGATATTGCAGCCGTCCACCAGAAGATAGTCCTCTCTGTGGATGGCCGGACTGCTATTTCTCCAGGCGCCGTGACCGGTTTTTGCCGTTAGGCCGGAATCTGCTGAACCTTTGTCTCCCTTTCCAGAAAAGCTGCTTCCACTTTCCGGATTTCCGAAGCTTCGGCTGTTACTGCTGTATTTCTTTGGGCTCACCGGACCAAAAGTTTTCTCAAAGATTGCCTTCAGTTCTTTTTCCTCTTCGTAGCTTCCATACATGGAGGTATATTTTCCACGGCCGGCATTGGCTGTTCTGTGATCAGGACTGTTTTTGGCTGTTCCCTGACCTGCACGCACTCCTGCAGAACTGTTGTCGGAATCCTCATAGGCATCATTACTGTCCGGAAGCTGAGTTCCTTCCAGATGCATATATTCTTCTACCTCATACCAGGGAACCACGAAGCCTGCTCCATGGGCACAGAATACAGAACCTGTAGGATTCTCAAGATCTCTCTCGGAATCATATCCGATCTCCTCTGCGATCTGCTCCTGATCCTGGCAGGGTTCATAGCCCTTCAGAGTACAGGTCAGATGACCTCTGCCTCTTGTGTAGGAAACTACCTGACTCTGATAATCCCTCATTTTTGCCACCGGCGCACTTCCTGTGATCACCGATAGCTCTCCCTGGGTTTCCGGTCCCTGAAAGGTTCCCTGCATCCTCTGGATATCCGTCATGGCACGTCCTACATTTTCTGCCGGAATCTCAAGCCTGAAGCTGTAATAGGGTTCCAGAAGAACTGTCTCTGCTTTCTTGAGGCCCTGGCGCACAGCACGGTAGGTCGCCTGCCGGAAATCTCCGCCTTCCGTATGCTTCTGATGTGCCCGCCCGGTGAGAAGTGTGATCTGCATATCGGTGATGGGTGATCCGGTAAGGACTCCCAGATGCTCTTTTTCCTCCAGATGTGTCAGGATCAGCCGCTGCCAGTTCCGATCCAGCTGATCTTCATTTGCCGCAGTAAAAAACTGCAGCCCGCTTCCTCTCTCTCCCGGTTCCAGAAGAAGATGCACCTCCGCATAATGACGAAGCGGTTCAAAATGTCCCACGCCTTCCACCGGTGCGGCAATGGTTTCTTTGTATACGATATTACCGGTTCCAAATTCTACTGCCACATGAAAACGCTCCCAGATCAGATGCTTCAGGATCTCGATCTGTACCTCGCCCATCAGCATGGCGTGGATCTCTCCCAGCTGCTCATCCCACATGATATGAAGCTGCGGTTCTTCCTCCTCCAGCTCCTTCAGGCTTTTCAGCATCCTGTGGGCGTCACAGCCCTCCGGAAGGATGATCTGATAATTCAGTACCGGTTCCAGCACCGGCATGGCAGAATCCGCCTCAATGCCAAGTCCCTCTCCCGGATATGTTTCGGTAAGACCTGTAACTGCACAAACGGTTCCTGCCTCTGCCTCTTTGAGCATTTCAAATTTTGCACCGGAATAGATACGGATCTGATCTGCCTTTTCCTCCCAGATCTCCTCTTCCGGAATACCATTTCTTCCTGCATTGGTCAGCGTCTCCTTAACCTTCAGTCTGCCGCCGGTGATCTTCATATAAGTGAGACGGTTTCCCTGATCATCTCTGGCGATCTTAAATATCCTGGCTCCGAATTCTGCGGGATAGGACGGTGCTGCCATGTAGGTCTCTATTCCATGGATAAAAGCATCTACTCCTTCCATCTTCAGGGCAGATCCAAAGAAGCAGGGAAAAAGCTTTCGCTCCAGGATCAGCTCTGCCACGTCCTTTTTTGCGATCGTTCCTGTTTCCAGGAAACTTTCCAGAAGGTTCTCCTCGCACATGGCAATATTTTCCAGAAAATCATCCGTACCGTTTATTTTATCAGAAGCACCCTGCGTTCCGGATATATTCTCTTTTTCTGCTTCACTGGCGTTGTCTTTCAGCTGCATTCCTTCAGCTGACGGAGATTTCCCGGAGTTATCCACAGGATTCTCCTTTTTCCCTGCTGCTTCTGCACCGGAGCATTCCAGTTCTCCACTAAAATCCACACAGCATCCGCTTAATTTCTTCTTCAGTTCCTCAAGAAGTCTTTCCCTGTCCGTTCCTTCCTGGTCCATTTTATTTACAAAAAGAAATGTTGGAATCTTATACTGTGTCAGCAGTCTCCACAATGTCTGTGTATGCCCTTGCACCCCATCTGCTCCGTTGATCACCAGGATCGCATAATCCAGCACCTGCAGGGTACGCTCCATCTCAGCAGAAAAATCCACATGCCCCGGCGTATCCAGAAGTGTCACTTCCATATCCCCCATGGAAAAAACTGCCTGCTTTGAAAAAATGGTGATTCCTCTCTCCCTCTCAAGCTCATAGGTATCCAGATACGCATCCTTGTGATCGACTCTTCCGATTTTCCGGATCCTTCCGCATTTAAAAAGCAGGCCTTCCGATAATGTCGTCTTTCCTGCATCCACGTGGGCAAGCACGCCCAGGCTTATATGTCTGTGTTTTATATTCTGAGGTTTTTCTCCCATTGAAAATACCCCTTTCTGTTGTAATGATATCCAATATCATAACATAGAAAGGGGTATAAGTCGAATTTTGTTTCGGTCTGTGATTCAGGAATCCAGGTAGGCTTTCAGCTTCTCCAAATCCTTTTTCATATCTGCTCTTCCTGTCTGGTAGATCCGCTCCAGATTGCTCTCATCACGCTCGATCATCGCCGCCTGGATGGGACTGCTCGGACGGATGATATGGATACGCCCCTCTTTTTCCAGAGAAGCCAGTTCCTCCAGTGTTTCATTATAATGGATATGCCGTTCCTCCAGATCCTTCAGAAAAGCCGGATATTTATGTAATACTGCTTTCAGAAAAAGCTGCATCTTCGGGTTTGCTTTTTTTCGGTACTTCACATCTCTGGTAAGCACCACTACGTTTTTTTCGTATCCCCGGGAAAGCATCCATTTAACCGGGATCGGATCAGACACACCACCGTCCAGAAGTCTCTTTCCACCAAGCATCACCGGTCGGGAGGCTACCGGGATCGATGCAGATGCACGCATCCATTCAATATCCTCCACATCTCCGTTGGGACATTCATGATACACCGGTTTTCCTGTATCCAGGTCCGTACACACCACTGTAAATTTCATGGGGTTTTCCGCGTAGGTCTGACGGTCAAAAATATCCAGTTTCCAGGGCAGTTCATAATATCCGAATTCCCGGCTGTATACATCTCCTGTGGTGATCCAGTTCCGGATGCTTGCAAGTCTTTTATCCTTGCAGTACTTTTTGTTATAGCGAAGAACTCTTCCGATCTGCCTGGACTTATAATTGCATCCAAAAACAGCTCCAGCCGATACGCCCACTGCACTGTCCGCGTAAATCTCATTTTCCATCAGAACATCGATCACACCGGCTGTATACAAGCCTCGCATACCGCCGCCCTCCATAACGATACTGAATTTTTTCAATTGTGTTTCTTCCATTTATTTGTCCTCGTATTCTGTCTGGCAGACTCTGCTGCCCTTATGCTGTCATCTTTTATGTCCCATTTATTGTACTTCTTGAATTATATCTGTCTTTTCTGACATATATATCCATTATCAGAATATCTTGGTTGTCCACCTGCTCATATCCCAGACTTCATTTACCACATCCTGGTAAAATTCCGGCTCATGGCAGATGAGAAGGATACTTCCGCGGTATTCCCTGAGAGCTTTTTTCAGCTCGTCTTTTGCATCTACATCCAGATGGTTGGTAGGCTCGTCCAGAAGAAGAATGTTGGTGTCACGGTTCACCAGCTTGCAAAGACGCACTTTTGCCTGCTCACCACCACTTAAAACCCGTACCTGGCTCTCAATATGCTTGGTCGTCAGTCCGCATTTTGCCAGCGCGGAACGCACTTCATACTGGGAAAATGACGGAAATTCCTGCCAGAGTTCTTCGATACAGGTAGTTCGATTCTCACCTTTAACTTCCTGCTCAAAATATCCGATCTCAAGGTTCTCTCCCTGCTCCACACTTCCGGAAAGAGGCTTGATCAGTCCGAGAAGACTCCGAAGAAGTGTTGTTTTTCCTATTCCATTGGTTCCCACCAGTGCGATCTTCTGTCCTCGCTCCATAGTAAAATTCAGCGGCTTGGAAAGTGGCTCATCATAACCGATCACAAGATCATGGGTCTCAAAAAGCATCTTTCCCGGTGTTCGGCCATAACGGAATTTGAACTCCGGCTTCGGCTTCTCTGCTGCCAGCTCGATCACATCCATCTTGTCCAGCTTTTTCTGACGGGACATAGCCATGTTCCTTGTGGAAACACGTGCCTTATTCCTTGCCACGAAATCCTTCAGCTCACTGATCTCCTGCTGCTGTTTGCGGTAAGCAGCCTCCAGCTGTGCCTTCTTGACCGCATAGACCTCCTGGAAATGATCGTAATCTCCTACGTAACGGTTCAGTTCCTGATTTTCCATGTGATAGATAATGTTAACTACAGAATTCAGGAACGGAATATCGTGTGAAATAAGGATAAAGGCATTCTCATAATCCAGAAGATATCTTTTCAGCCATGCAATATGCTCCTCATCCAGATAGTTGGTAGGCTCATCCAGAAGCAGGATATCTGGCTTCTCAAGAAGAAGCTTCGCAAGAAGTACCTTGGTTCGCTGTCCGCCGCTTAGATCCGTAACATCACGGTCAAGCCCCAGATCCAGAAGGCCCAGAGCTCTGGCAACCTCCTCCACCTTGGCATCGATCGCATAAAAATCGTGAAGTGTCAGTTCGTCCTGGATCGTTCCAAGCTCTTCCATCAGTCCATCCATCTCGTCAGGATCTGCAGTTCCCAGCCTGTCGCAGATCTCGTTCATCCGTTCCTCTTTTTTAAGAAGAGGATCAAAAGCGGATTTCAGCACCTGGCCGATGGTCATCCCCTTTTCCAGAACCGCATGCTGATCCAGATAGCCTGCGTGGACATTTTTTGCCCACTCTACCTTGCCCTCATCCGGCATCAGTTTTCCGGTCACGATACTCATAAATGTGGACTTTCCTTCGCCGTTGGCGCCTACAAGTCCGATATGTTCTCCCTTAAGAAGCCGGAAAGATACATCTTCGAAAATTGCTCTGTCTCCAAACCCGTGGGTCAGGTGTTCTACATTTAAAATACTCATTTGTTATATTCCTTTATCATTGTGGTTTTTGTGTTTTCCCGGAAGGGATTTTTAATAATGCTATAGTATTATACTTGATATTTTTCTCTGCTGTAAAGTCAAATCTCTGTATACACTGCGATCGGCTGACTGGCAGTTGCTGGTACACCGTTTTTATTTCATAATGATCTTCTTCAGTTTTTCCAGGTCGTCCGTATCAGGATGAGACAAAGCACAGTCAAAATTTTTGATCAACAGATCAAGATTCGCAGGGTGTTCCGGATTTTCTTTCATTTTTATATATCGTTCACGCACAGACTGGGGCATCTTTCCCTGACACATATACTCTCCGATAACAACATTACCCGGAGCAACAGACTGTCTGACCTGACCGAGGACCTTTTCAAAATATGCCGCACTTGCACCAAAACCGGCTGTTCCAAACAGAAAAATCTTCTTCCCTTTTAATTTGGATAACAATTCCAGGGTCTTCTTATCTGCATTCCCTTTGTCCGTCCAAAATCCGATATACAGCAGATCGGATCCAGGTATCTGTGATCCGGTCTCCCCAAAGTGATCACACTTATCTTTTGGCAGCACTTCATAGATCGCCTCAGCCAACTTTTTTGTATTACCGGTTAAGCTGCTGAATACTATTGAATAATTTTCCATCTTCCTACCTCATTATCTTCTGTAAAAATCCTGATCTCATTTATTATGCCATCTGATCTCACCATTTAATATGATCGGATAACGGATCAGCTTGTCTGAATCAAGGTTTTCCGCATACATATCTACTGCGGTTATCTGGTGATTATCATATGTGGTATAATAATAGATTCCCTTTGTCGTGTTGCAGCATGAAGTATAGATTGTGATCTCATATGCGCCCTCTGATACCTCACAGCATCCCCGCTGCTGATCAACAGAGCCTAAAATATGGAAAAACTGGCTGACACTTTCGTTTTCCCCATCTCCGGATATTGCGTTTAATTTTGTAAATGCAACCTTTACAAATCTTGACTGGCTTGAAAGATCTCCCGGAATTCCCATTCCGCCCATTCCTCTGCTATATGGATCCAGCTCCAGCACTCCTGCAAATGTACTTTCCGGCTGCTTTCTGGATACACCCGCATAATTGTTAAGTGCAAACATCTGACCGGGGAATGGAGGATTATTTGTAAGTACGCCAACAGGATCGTCATAGATGTGCATTCCGTCTTTCATGGATTCTACAACGATGCATTCCTCCTTGTCTGCAATCATCCAGTGAAGCTGTGCCGTTGGAAGCTGTTCACTGAAGGGTGTTCCCATAAGCTTCATATTGGAAAGCATCCTCCTTGCTTCAGCCACCGAAGCACATTGGGTAAGTATCCATGGAATAAATTCATATTGCGCCACCTGGACAAGATCCTTATCTGCCTCTGTCGCTTCATCTGCATATGCCGCATTCCCCACAAAGTTAAGTCCTGCCATACCCAGTCCCTTTTCATTAGCCGCATCATAATAAAGCGGATAATCTCCTGCTACAAACGCCATTCCTATGAGAGCATAATGTGTTTTTGCTTTTCCTGCATATCGGAAATCGAACTCATAATTTCTTGGGGTTATGGTCACCTCTTCCCCATAGGAAAACTCATAGTCAAGAGTTCTTCCCATATAAAAATCCTTTGTCTGATACGTTGCTGCTGTACACATAGATTTACACCTCTTCCTTACAATAATCCTGCAAACAATCTCATGAAAAGCTGTCCCAGACGAAGATATGCACTGCGTCCTGTACGGTATTGTTCTGTTACTTCCCGACATTCCTTCATTGTTTCTTCCAGGTCATTTCTTATGGATAACACAGCCGGACTGTCTGCCATAAAGCATCCGTTTTCAAAATGATGATAAAGACTTCTGTAATCCAGATTTATGGTTCCGCAGGTTGCCATACAGTCATCTGCCACGCTCATCTTGGCGTGACAGAAGCCAGGTGTCCACTCGTAGATCCGCACTCCATTTTTAACCAGTCCATGATAAAAGGAACGTGTAACACTGTAAATCATTTTTTTATCCGGGATTCCCGGTGTAATGATCCTTACATCAACTCCCCTCTTTGCAGCAAGACACAAAGCATGTGTCATTTCATCTGTAATGATCAGATATGGCGTTATAAACCAGCAGTATTTTTCTGCTTTGTTGACCATGCTGATATAAACTTCCTCTCCTACCTGTTCATCATCCATTGGACTATCTGCATAAGGCTGTACAAATCCGTTCTGAGCTGCCTTATATTCTGATCTTATAAAATATTTGCTGAAATCCTCATTATTATTCCTGTCATTGGCTGCATTCCACATTTCAAGGAATGTTGCTGTCAGCGACTGAACTGCATCGCCTTCAAGACGGATCCCGGTATCCTTCCATTGTCCGTAGGGATTGGTGTAATTAAAATATTCATTTGCCAGATTATAGCCGCCTGTGAAAGCTACTTTTCCATCGATCACTGTTATTTTTCGATGATCACGGTTGTTCAGAAATACATTCAGTCCCGGCATAAACGGATTAAATACCCGGCAGTGGATTCCGATCTGCTCCATCTTTTTTACAAAATCCGTATTAATAAATCCAATAGAGCCCATATCATCATAAAATACTCGCACTTCCACGCCTGCCTGTACACGCTCCTCCAGCACTTTCTGGATCTTTTTCCAGGCCTCTGCATCTTCTATCGCATGGTATTCCATAAAAATAAACTTTTCAGCCTTTGACAGTGCTGATAACTGTGCTTCTAATCCCTTTACCGCCTCATCATAATAAACAATATCTGTATTCTGGTATACGGGATAACCTGCATTTTTCCAAATATACTCACTGATATTTCCTGCTTTTGGGATTTTGTTTTTGATATTTTCCAGTTTTTCCCGATTGTCCGGCAGAAGCGGCAGAAGCTTTCTGTCGATATCCGCATATCGTTCTCGCATTTTATGGGTTCCGCCATTTAATCCGATGAGCAGATATAATGCTACACCCATGATCGGAAACACAAGTATCAGAATGATCCATGGCATTTTCATGGAAGAGGTCTGATCGGATGCATATAGTGCCAGAACCAGAATTCCTGCAAAGACTCTGGTCAGCAGATTAACGATCTCCGCATACTCATTCAGCCTTGTGATCATGATAATGATAAAAGCTGCTTCCAATAAAATACAAAGCACCGAAAAGCATAATCGAATGACACCGTTTTTCGTTTTTGCTCTGCCCTCCAATGTATCCTGCTTCATAAAACCGCCCCTTTCTGCATTGAATGGGAATTTCCTGTTGTGCGTAAGCCTAACTGAATATTCCTGTTGCGTAATAAAATCAGCAATTATCTTCTATATTGCAAACAACGCAGCTCTGACCTGCTGATTCTTTGTCCACTGTAATAAAAAATGAAATATGAAGAAAGCCCTGGAAGCTGCAACTTCGAGGGCTTTTGCTTTTTTTGTTATAAACACTTTAATTCTTTTTTGCCTGCGAGCATTATATCATATGCGATTTTTCTTCGCAATATACTCTGTATATTTTTCAGTTCATAAATACCACATGGCTTTTTCATACTATAATCAGCAGTATGCAGATACATCTTTGCAATTTCTAACGACTCAGAAGGAAATTTTCACCGTTGCAATCCACGATTGGGAGTTTGTTGTCTTTCTTGTTGTTTTCCTCTTTCTTTTATACTTTCCAGCCAACGGCCAATTCTCTGGACTCCACAAATCTGCGATAGATGCCGCCTTGCTGCATGAGCTGTTCGTGAGTACCGCTTTGGACAATTTTGCCACCGTCAATGACGAGGATGTTGTCAGCGTGGCGAACGGTTTTCAGTCGATGGGCAATCATGATGATGGTTTTCTCTTTAGTCAATGCTTCAATGGCATTAGTCAGCTCCTGCTCGCTTTCCGGGTCAACATTGGCGGTTGCCTCGTCCAAAATGACAATGGGTGCATCCTTCATAATGGCTCTGGCAATGGAAATGCGCTGTTTTTCACCGCCGGAAAGATTTGCGCCGCCCTCACCGATAATAGTTTCATACCCATCGGGTAGTGCCATGATGAAATCGTGACAGCAGGCTTTTTTCGCTGCTTCGATAACCTTTTCCATAGGTGCATCCGGCTGACCGAAACGGATATTGTTGGCGATGGTGTCCTGGAACAGATAGACGCTCTGGAACACAAAGCTGAAATTGCGCATCAAACTGTCCATGCTGTATTCCTTTACATCCACACCTCCTAAGCTAACGCAGCCCCTGTCCACATCCCAGAACCGGGCGATGAGATGGCAGAGCGTTGTTTTGCCACCACCGGAAGGACCCACGATGGCTGTGGAGGTTTTCTGCGGAATATGCACAGAAATGCCGTCAATAGTCTTTCGCTTGTCGTAAGAGAACTCCACATTCTCCACATCAATATCATAACTATCCGGGGTAATATCTTTTCCGTCAATATCCATAGTAGGCATATCCAGCACAGAGTTTGCCTTGCTTACATTCAAGTCAACATTTCGCAGGAGTGCCGAGTAACTGCCAGCACTGTCCAGTGCGCCGAACAGAATAAAGGCGGCAATGATCATGACCACGGCGTTCAGCAGTTCCATTGTGCCGTTCAGATAAAACGCAACGGATACGCCCGCAATGACCACGCCGATGAGCTTGGCTATCAGACTTTGCAAGAACATGATGGGGACAAAGGTAATCTCCGATTTTATGTTTGCTGCTGTGTTTTCGTCGATGGCCTGATTCAGAGCCTTGCTCTTTTCTCCGGTCAGATTGTAAGACTTGACTTCCGCAATGCCCTGAATGTACTCCAGCACCTTTTCCACCAGCTTGCGGTCAGAAGCATCCTTTACCGGTGCGACCGTCTTTGCTTTCTTCTGCAAGTAGCTGTTGACGGCAAAGAACAGGAGCACACCAATTACGGAGATGCCGCCAATCCGCAGGTCAAAGTACAAAATCATCAGCGCAACCACCACCGTAGTCAGAATACCCTGGGTCACCATCATGACAACACGGGTGGCAACATCTGCCAGAGCCTCCATGCTGTTGGTGGCGACGGAGGTGATATAGCCAAGGCTGTTTTGGTTGAAGTAGCCCATAGGGAGATACTTCAAATGCTCGGCAATTTCAATGCGTTTGTCGGCACAGGTGCCGTATCCAGCCTCGCATTGGAGCATGGTGGAGCAGTAATTCGCAAAAGCATTGCCTGCGATACTAAGCAACATAATACCGAAAGACAGCAAGATATGCTGTACCGTCAGATTTCCGCTCAAAACGCCCTGTAAGGTCACGGCGATAGCCGGAATTTTCAAAGCCTCAAACAGAGCCTTCAGCACACCGAGGAAAATGGACTTTGTAAATTTGCGTTTGTTGATCTCACCGCAAAAATTGAAAAAACGTCTAAATATCTGGATCATTGTGCTGCACCTCCTTCCTCCGTATCCCGCACAGCAATATGAGAACGCCACATCTGTGCGTACAGGCTGTCCTTTTCCAGCAGCTCCTGGTGGGTACCACTGGAGCGGATATTGCCATCCTCCACCACAAATATCCGGTCGCTGTTGGTGATAGTGGAAAGCCTATGGGCAATGACTAGCAGGGTCTTTCCTTTTGTCAGCTTGGCTACGGAGGACTGAATGAGGGCTTCATTTTCCGGATCGGTAAAAGCTGTTGCCTCGTCCAGAATGACGATAGGAGCGTTTTTCAACATGGCACGGGCAATGGCGATACGCTGACGCTCGCCACCGGAGAGATGCCCACCGGCACCGCCCACAATAGTCTGGTAGCCGTGATCCAAACTCATAATAAAGTCATGGCAACCGCTGTTCTGGGCCGCCTCAATGACTTCTTCGTCCGTTGCGCTCTGGTTGCCCATACGAATATTTTCCATGACGGTGGTGTCGAACAGGTAATTGTCCTGAGAGACATAGGCAATGTACCGATTGTAGTCCTGCTGGGTCATTTGGCGAATATCCACGCCGCCGAAAGAAATACTGCCGCCGTCCACATCCCACAGTCCCGCAATGAGTTTTGCAATGGTGGATTTCCCGCTGCCGGAAGGACCAACGAGGGCGTTGACCGTGCCTTCCCGAATGGTCATGTTGATGCCATGAAGCACCTCTTTCTCGTGGTAGCCGAAGGTCACGTCATGCAGCGCAATATCGTTATTTTTCGGCTGAGATGCGGAAACCTGCGGGCGGGTCTGCTCCTCCTGCTCTAAAATACCGGTCACTTCTCCGATGATAGTACTCAGCTTTGCCAGATCGTCGCCGTAGGACATAACGGTAATCAGGGATGTGATCAAACCAACTGAGAACAAAATGACCTGAATAAAGGTATTGGCATCCAGCGTACCGGCACGGAACAGCAGACCGCCGATGGGAAGAACCGCCACCATGGTCGCCGGGAAAACGGACATGGCAAGGCAGAAATAGATATTGCATCGCCGCATCCATTCCACATAACAGCTTGCGCCCTCTTTGGCGGCGACCACGAATTTTTCATAGGAGCTTTGTGCCTTGCCAAACGCTTTGATGACCTCAATGCCGTTGATATACTCTACCGCAGTATCATTGAGTATCTTGGTTTTATCCACGGTGTTCTGATAGCTTTCCGCATAGCCACGGGTCATTCCTGCATAGCACCCGAATCCGATGGGCACTGTTGCCAGCACAGCCAGAGCCATGCGCCAATCCAGTACAAAGAGATACACCAGCAGGGCAATAGGCACCAACAGGTTTGATGTAAATTCGGGAATGATATGCGCCATAGTGGTCTCGATGCTGTCGATGCGCTCCACTAGTACATTTTTCACCGAACCGGAGGGCATATCCAGCACCGTGCCCAGCGGCACACGAGTCAGCTTCTCACATACCCGTTTGCGGATGTTGCCCAACACCGCAAAGGTCGCCTTGTGAGAAAGCGTGGTGGAAATGCTGTGAAAGCCGCATCGCCCCACCCAAAGAAGCGCCATCACAAGGCAGTGTTGTAAGTAAATATTCGTGTCCCGGCATCCACCCAGTAAATCGCCAATCATATTTGCCATGACGAAATAGGGCAAAATGCCACAGATCACGCCACACACAGCACTGAGTACGCTGAGTACATAACGGGAGCGATATTCTCCCGCAAAGTCCCAGATCCACGTTGCTGTAGAGCGTTTCATTTTTGTGTTCATGTTCTACCTCCTGTCATTTCTGTATTCAGCAGGGGGCGTATCAAAGATTTCCTTGAAAGCCGCTGCAAATTTACTTGGATTATCGTAGCCGACAGCAGACGCAATCTCAATAATCCGCTTTTTACGGTCTGTTACCAGCATGGACGCTGCCACATTCATCTTGTAGTTGCGGATATAGGTATAGATGGGGCTGCCATACACACCCTTGAAGCCGTTTTTCAGGGCCGATGTGCTGAGATCAAATTGCTTTGCCAGTTCTTCAGTGGTGTAATTTCGGGTCAAATCGTCGGTCAGCAGCTTATGTACCGCCCTGATCTTCTCAGCCTGGCTGGAATAGAAATACGGGCGTTCATCCTTGTACTCAGACAGTTCCAAAGCCCGCAGGAACACCAGCAGCTCCATGACCTTAATTTTGAAATAGTCCATGCGTATCTTTGCCGGAACATTGTAAAGCTCCGAGAAGATATGCTCAATGGAAGGGTGTTTGCGCAGGATATAGATACTGTCCTTACCGCAGAACTTGTCTGCCAGTTCCGATAAGTCAAAGGACACACCAGGCATTGCCTCCCGCACGGATTGTTCCGCATGATCGAGGAAGAAGCCAACCGTGATACCATGATAGTGAGACACAGGAAAATACATATCGCCGCTGTGATGCACCCGGCGATCCATTCGCAAATCGCCCTGTTCCATGTAATACCGCATATCTTTGTCCGTCCGATGCTCGATTCGTCCTTCCCGACAATGGTCGATGCAGAAGATGCGGGACGAACTGTTAAAACGGCTGTAACAATGGGTCATGTGAAAATCGTTATATATCAGGTACACACTGTCAAATACCCGATAAATGGTCATAAGTCCATCGCCGCTGGGATCTCTCATCCGAAGCACCTTGCAATCCTCAGTCTCCACCATTTCTTCCAGATTGTCACCCATGTCCGTACTGTGAAACATTGCCCAGGGACTATATTCATTTTCCAAATTAACACCTCCTTAAAGGTAAGTTATAGGTGGCTAACTCGTATTAATTAAGGAAAGCCGGTTTTCACGGCTTCCGTAGTAATTATATTCATTTTACAGTTTACTTTCTAATCCGATCCGCTTTTTTCGCTCCATTTGGTAAAAAATATTTGCAGCAAAGCTGAAATTCTTATCCCAGCACCACATCCAACACCATCATCACGCTGAATCCCAACGCAAAGAATACTGTACCGATGTTGGAATGCTTTCCAGCAGACATTTCAGGAATCAGTTCTTCCACTACCACATAGAGCATAGCTCCTGCGGCAAAACTCAGCAAATACGGCAAAGCGGGGACAACAAACTGTGCTGCAAGAATTGTTAACACCGCCCCCAGTGGCTCTACAATGCCGGATAGGACACCGCTTAGAAAGGCTTGCCCTTTCTTCATTCCCTCTGCCCGCAGAGGCATAGAGATAATGGCACCCTCCGGGAAGTTTTGAATGGCGATACCGAGAGATAATGCCAACGCACCCGCTGCTGTGATTTCACCGTTTCCGGTCAAAAAGCCTGCATAGACCACGCCTACTGCCATTCCTTCGGGAATGTTATGGAGCGTTACTGCCAGCAGCAGCATAGTTGTCCTGCCAAATCCACTTTTTACACCTTCCGGCTGGTCAGCATTACGATGCAGGTGTGGGATGAGCCTATCCAAAATCAGCAGGAACAGGATGCCAAGCCAGAAACCGGCTGCGGCAGGAATCACCGCACCTTTACCCATATCCGCCGCCTGTTCCATAGCTGGAATCAGCAAACTCCAGATAGAGGCCGCCACCATAACCCCGGCGGCAAAGCCGGTCAATGCCCGCTGTACTTGCGTTCCAAGTGATCTTTTCAAAAAGAATACGCATCCGGCTCCCATTACAGTTCCGAAAAACGGGAGCAGGATTCCATAAAAAGCCGTCATATATCAATCCCTCCTGATAAACAGCAATGAGCACCCATCCAAATTTCCGATGGGTGCTCACATTTTTTTTACTCCCCTTCGAAGCGATTTTCTAATTTATCAAAATTTCATATCGCAGCCTTCTTCCACGATTCAATGGTGGCGGTGATACGCCGATCAATATCCACACGAGCCGATCTGCATTCCTTCGGATGCTTCTTTGCACTCTGAAACGCCATTTTCACAAACAGACTCGCCCCAACAGGCAGCATGATCGGGATTGCACATGGCAGGTATAACTTCCAATAGGTCATGCTGTTTGGTAATTTCCGCAACGCTTGTCACCGCTTTGCAGACGGTATAATAGCTCATCAGTGCAATACAATCATAAGTGCGCCTGTGCTGTTGTGGAAATTCTTTTTCCCACCAAGATTGGTACGCCAATCGGACAGATAGGAAACATATTGCTGCTGTATCGGTTGCCAGCTCCAGCACCTGCTTGTGCCGCACCACAGGATAGATTAGAGAATACATTTGCTTATATGCCTTGTGGTCTTTCTTTATAAAGTGGTCATAGATTTTCGCTGTGCGATCCCAAAATGTTACCTTCATAACATCACTCCTGCGTGCCGATTAGTCGCATCTAACTCTCTGTCTTTTGAAAAGCCGCCAGACGGCAGCTTTTCGATTTAATCAAATAATTCCCTGCAAGCACCATGCACCAGCATTCCCAACACCTGCGGATACAGTTCGCCGATTTCCCCCTGATGGGAGACAGTTAAGATCAGTCCACGGATGGTGGCGGCAGCCAGATCCATTCCGCCTTTCGGCACAAGTCCACTTGCCTCCAGAATTTGGCGAATATGAACTTCGTCATCGTGATAGTGGGCGGCCTTGATGTCAGATGGTATCCGCCGCAACAAATACTCCGCATTGTTTTCGATGAAGGTCATAGCTTTGGTATCGGAAAGGTATTTGCAGGCGGCAAGAATGATCTGCGTTGCTCGCTCCGTTGGTGGAAGTTCTGCATTGTCCTGCAAGGCTTTCTCCGCTACGGCATACGTTTCCGCATGAATATTTTCCAGCACAGCAAAGAACAGCAGTTCTTTGGATGGGAAGAACTTATAGAACGAGCCCTTTGCAATACCCACCGCCTCCGTGAGCTGTTCCACCGATGTTTTCCGCACCCCGATGGTCACGGCACAACGCAACGCTTCGTCTAACAAATCCTTGCGGATCATTTCATTTTTCTGTTCTGTAAACGCCAAGTGATAACCTCCAAATCGTTTTGACCACTTTTGTTCTTTCGGTCATGATTATACTCTTTGTACTCGTCCCTGTCAATAGATTTCAAAGAAAAGTTACTGTTCACTGGCAATATTCCGCGAGGTGTTTTTGTGAGCGAAGGTCACAGAAAATCCGAGACATACTGCGCGAATTTATGCGATCAGCATAAATTCTGTGCATCGCGAAGCGTGTTACTGTGTCCTCCCTGCCATTGTTTTTATAAGTTCAGATTCTTCACCCAATTTTTTAAGGAATCTTCTGATAAGTTTCCATTCAGCAGCTTGCCCTGAAGCAGTGTTGCCCCCGGACAGCTCGGTCCCAGTTTCTCATTTGTCTTTCCCATACCGCTGCCTCCGGAGGTTGCAAAAGGAATAATCGTCTTACCGGAAAAATCATAGCTTTCCAGAAACGTATTGATAATCGTCGGAGCAACATACCACCAGATAGGGAACCCCACGAAAACAACATCATACTTTTCCATGTCAGCTAGCTTCTCTGCAATCGTCGGCCGGGATGACGGGTCATTCATTTCAACAGAGCTTCTGCTCTTTTTGTCCATCCAATTCAAATCAGCAGAAGAATAAGGAACCTCTGGTTTGATTTCGTGCAGATCAGCTCCAATCGCTTCTGAAAGTTTCCACGCTGCCTTTGCAGTCACACCACTGGCTGAAAAATACGCCACTAAAATTTTCTTGCTCATAATGTACCTCCATCATTTTTCTAATAAAATTATATTACCTGAAAAGTTTTCCACTTCCCGGACTTTTGTCTCCAGAAGAAAATAACAGCCCGGATAACCCAATCGCTGACCATTGCAATCGCAATTCCTATGACGCCCATCTGCAGGGCAACCCCTAAAAGCCAGGACAGCAACAGGCGCACTGCTATGGTAGATATGACCGAAACATACATGGTGAACTTCACATCGCCTGCGGCACGCAGCCCATTACTAAGTGCCCCGGAAAAAGGATAGGCAATGGCATTGAACAGATTGTGTATCAGAACCAACCAAATGACAAGCTGCTTGGTGTCCGGCTCCAACGCATAGAACCTCATAAACAGAGGAGTCAAAACGAAAATCAGCAGATTCCATGCGAATGAAAGCAGCACCGTAATCTTTGTCAGTTTTTTTAAGTAACTCTCTGCAATCTGTGTATTATTGTTTCCCATGCACTGCCCAATGACTGTGATAAACACCGGCCCCATAGAAACGCCAGCCAGGGCAGCCAAAGACCAGATGCTTTGCGCTACGCCGTTTGCCGCGATCTGATAAGTACCAAAGAGTGCCACAATACTGCTGAGTGCCACCTTTACCAACTGAAACACGCCGTTTTCCAACCCATTTGGAATGGCTATCCTTAAAATGTGCCGCATAAGCGCTCCGTTCCATTGAAAAATCCATTTGCGCGTATAAAACACCTGGTTTTTCTTGAGGAAACAAAGCACGGTGATTACTGCTGCCGAAAATGTCCGGGCGATCAGAGAAGGCCAGGCGACACCGGCAACGCCTGCGTGCAGCACAAACACGCCGATCAGGTTCCCAATGACATTGATGATATTGGAAGCCACCGACAGATACATGGTCACGCTGGTCTTTCCCACGCTGCGAAAAAGGGAAGCACCGGCATTATAGACCGCCAGAGCCGGATAGGAATAAGCGGAAATTCTAAGATAGGTAATGCAGGCCTGCATCACATCACTTTCCACTTTTCCGAACATCAGGCGAAGCATTCCCTCATTACCGATCAGCACAAGTGCTGAGACTAATGTGGAAAAAATTGCGGAGAACCGCAGGAGCTGGCTTGCAGATTCCCCGGCAGCATCCATTGCCTTTCTGCCAATATACTGGCTGATCACCACTGCGCCACCGGATGCCAGCGCCGTAAACAGGTAAATAAAAATAGCGTTAAACTGGTTTACCAGAGAAACACCGGAAACCGCCGCTTCCCCGGCATAGCTGACCACCAAATGCGTAGGTTGGTGCTTTGTTGCGATATGCTCCACGGTTACGGTGTATTGTTCATATTCTGTTTTCGGGAATCTTTATGAAATCTTCAAAATTGCCCGGTATGCTATCCGTAAAATCAAAGAAAGGACTTGATTATATGGATATGATTTTGAAAACGACTGACCTCTGCAAAAATTTCAAGGGGCAAATGGCGGTAAACAATGTGTCACTGAACATCCGGCGCAACTCGGTTTATGGTCTGCTGGGGCCGAATGGGGCTGGCAAATCCACGATCTTAAAAATGCTCACCGGCATTTTGCGCCCCACATCGGGAAGCATCGAGTTTGACGGCCACCCGTGGAAGCGGAATGATCTGGAGCATATCGGTGCTTTGATTGAGATGCCCCCGCTTTACGAAAATCTGACTGCATACGAAAATCTCAAAGTCAGAACTACATTGCTCGGCCTGGACGATGCACGAATTAACGAGGTATTGCAAATTGTCCAGCTCACGAATACCGGCAAGAAACGGGCCGGGCAGTTTTCTCTTGGTATGAAGCAGCGGCTTGGTATTGCTATTGCATTGCTGAACAGTCCCCAGCTTTTGATTCTGGATGAACCGACTAACGGCCTTGACCCTTTAGGGATTGAGGAACTTCGAGAGTTAATTCGCTCTTTTCCCTGCAAAGGGATTACAGTTATTTTGTCCAGCCATATTCTGTCAGAAGTCCAGCAGATTGCAGATCATGTGGGTATCATTGCTGGCGGCGTCCTTGGATATGAGGGAGAGCTTCGCGCCGGTGAAGATTTGGAACAACTCTTTATGAATGTTATTCGCAGAAATGGTAAGGAGGGATATTAAATGGAGATGGCATATATTCAGGCAGAGAACCTAAAGCATAAGAGAACTTTCACAAAAACGCTGATCGTTCTGGCCCCGTTTGTAACTGCGCTTATGAACTTTTTTGCCCCTCTTTGGTTCCAGCTCAATTCTTATAATTGGTGGTATATCCTGCTTTATCCTGGATTCCTTACGCTCACCTGTGCCTTGATTGAACAGCGGGATAATGGCAAACTAAAATATCGTGCCGTTGCTTCATTGCCTGTTTCGCAGAACAAAGTCTGGAAAGCAAAAATTGGAGTGGCCGGTATTTACTCCTGTGTGGGGAATTTCATTTTCCTGGCGCTAAATCTGTTGGGCGGTTTTGCAATATTAGTTATCAACGAAATTCCCCTGACAATCGGAATTTGGCAGGCTGCGGCCGGAACAGCTTGTATTGTCATTGCAAGCCTATGGGAAGTTCCGCTGTGCTTATGGTTATCAAGAAAAGTTGGTATCTTTGTCACGGTTATTCTTAATGCCGGACTTGGAAGCGTTTTAGGGATTTTCACGGCTACAACCTCTTTGTGGATGATCTGCCCGTATAGCTGGGTGCCGCATCTTATGATTTCCGTGTTAGGTATTTTGCCTAATGGTGAGCCGGTTGCAGATCAGAGTACGGCAATGGCATTTTGGATGATTATACTTGTATTGGTCATTTCGCTGGCCTGGTTTGCGGCGCTGTCATTTTTAACTGCAAGATGGTTTGAGAAAAAGGAGGTGGGGTAACTATGGTATCTGTGGTTCGCTGCTGGAAAGCAGAATATCAGAAGTGTAAACATAGCATTTTGCTCTATATACACAGCATGATTCCGATTATATGTGCGGCGATTTTTGCGGGTTACTATCATATATCCAGATGGGAACTGGCAACCAAAATCAGTGCCTATCTGGAAGTGCTGGCCGTTGCGTTCCCGTTTCTGATCGGCATTATTGTGGGCCTGGTTGTTCAGATCGAAAATCAGGCCGGGCATTATCAGCTTTTGTTGGGAACAATCCCATCTCGCATGGCAACGTATATTGGTAAACTTGGTTTTCTGATGATCTGTGCTTTTGGCGCAACATTTTTAGCGTTAGGAACATTCGCTGCACTATATAGGGATGCTCCGGCAAGCCTTTACCTGAAAGCAGGGATTCTATTGTTGATTACCATGCTTCCCATTTACCTGATTCATTTGTTTGTGGGAATGAGCTTCGGAAAAGGTGCATCTATGGGATTGGGAATTGCAGGGAGTTTAATAGCTGCCCTTATGATAACAGGACTTGGTGACGCTACATGGAAATATATTCCCTGGGCCTGGGGCGTTCGTGCTATGGATTACACTGTGCTTGCATGGGATAGCCCCCAACTGTATGCACAGGTAAAAACCGATTTTTTCAGCGGTATGATTATTTCTGTATGCTGCACTGTTTGTCTGCTGATTGCCAGTTTGGTTTGGTTTCATGGTTGGGAGGGAGGTAAAAACAGTGAATAAAAAGTGCCTGTTTGCCGTGGTAATTGTGCTTGTAAGTCTTATATGCTTATCGGCCTGCGGTGCGCTCCGCGATACCGCCGATAAAAATAAGGAGTTAAATGAATCTCTGCCGTATTATGAGCTGAACGCCGCAAACTATGATGAAATTTCATATAACGGCCTGACATATACCATAACGGATGAATGTCTTGAAATGTCAGAACTGCAAGAAGAAATCGGGCAGGTATCGAAACGCTTCAAAAATGTGGCGGGGGAAGATTTCAGTTTCGGCTACGTTTACAGTATTGTGGATGTGGATATAAGCAATGCCGTAGCTGTAAATATCAACAATGAATATCGGAAAGCTGACATTAAAAATAATGATGAGTAACCTCGACAATGTGGTATAATGGGGCGGGAGGTGATTTTTTGACCCACTTACTTGTAGTTGACGATGAAGTTTCTATCTTGGAATTGATTAAGAACAGTTTGGGGAAAGATGGATATTTGATAACAGTCTGTCAAAATGCGGATGATGTAGACATCAAAAAGCTGCATTTCTATGACCTCATTCTTTTGGATGTGATGATGCCTGGCACAGACGGGTTTGAGTTTTGTAAACAGATCAGGAATATGGTAGACTGCCCGATTCTCTTTCTGACCGCAAAGACATTAGAGGAAGATATATTGTTTGGATTGGGCATCGGTGCGGATGATTATATTACGAAACCTTTTCGTATTCAGGAGCTTCGCGCCCGTGTCACGGCACATTTACGCAGAGAAAAAAGGGAGCATCACAGCACACTTTCATTTGAGCCTGATATAAGATTTGACCTTTCCGCAAAGGTACTGTATGTTTCAGAACAGCCGGTTCCCCTTACCAAAAGCGAGTATTCAATCTGTGAATACCTTGCGAAAAACCGGGGACAGGTTTTTACAAAAGAACAAATCTATGAAGCTGTTTTCGGGTTTGATGGAATAGGCGATAACTCTACGATCTCAACGCATATAAAAAATATTCGTGCGAAATTGGAGCATTTCAAAATAAGTCCGATCAGCACCGTATGGGGGATAGGATATAAATGGGAGTGAAAAAGAAACCTACATTGAAAATATTGTTTCGCCAGTTTGCTATCTCCCTCATTGTCATGCTGGTAGCGGCAATTATTGTCCCTTTTGGTTTGGAGGGACTTGCTATAAATGCTGGATTAGCTACAAGAGCAAATCTAAGTGAATTGCAGGTAAAAGAGATCATTCCAACGCTGACGATTGCCCCGGATATTACAAAGGTTGTGATTCCACAGGGATGCGGCTACTTAATTCTGGACAAGAACTTTAATGAGCTTTACAGCAATATGGACGATGATGAAAAAGAAATTGCCCTGCTGTACGCAAAGGGAGAATATATTGAATATGCTACGGGGAGGCAGTTTGCACTTGTTGTCCGGGAAAACGAATTTTGCGTTTTAAAGTATTATATTGGTTCTCAATTTACAGTGTCATGGCTACCGGAATATTTTCCATCTCCTGACACGCTTGCGTTTATCCTGATGGCTGTAAATTCGCTGCTGGTCATTATCATACTGACCGCCAGATTTGCTAAGAACCTGCGTACACAACTGACCCCGCTTTTTGAAGCAACTGCGGAGGTTTCAAAGCAAAACCTTGATTTTGAAGTAGGACACGCCAAAATCAAAGAGTTTGAAGATGTCCTTGCATCTTTTTCAGATATGAAAGATAATCTGAAAATTTCGTTAGAACGGCAATGGAAAACCGAACAGACACAGAAAGAGCAAATCGCCGCGCTTGCCCATGATTTGAAAACGCCTCTGACGGTTATTCAAGGAAATGCTGATTTACTCACAGAAACAAATCTTGATGATGAGCAACGATTATACGCTGGTTACGTCGTGGAAAGCTCCGGCCAGATGCAGTCATATATTCAAACCCTGATTGATATATCACGGGCGGCGGTTGGTTATCAGCTCCATATTGAAAGTATAGACTTGCCAGCGTTCATGCAGCACTTGTTCGGTTATATGGAATCACTATGCCGGACAAAAGAAATCCGGCTGCAAATGAATACTGTTTCACTCCCTCAAATGCTGAAATTTGATAGGGTGCTGATAGAACGTGCTATTATGAATGTTATCAGTAATGGGCTGGACTACTCCCCGCAAGGCGGAACGCTTTATGTGGATGTTCAGAGTAACAACGGTTTCGTGGAAATTTCAGTCACAGACGAGGGAACGGGGTTTTCTAAAGAGGCATTATGCCACGCACAGGAACGGTTCTATATGGGCGATCAAAGCCGCAATTCAAAGTTACACTTTGGTATAGGTCTATATATTACAAATTCGATTATGGAACAACATAATGGTCAGCTTATTTTAGAAAATTCAAAAGAAACCGGCGGCGCAAAGGTTACTATGAAACTTCCTTGCTGATTTTCCGATAGTGTAATGGACGTCTTTTATGTCCGTCCATTTTTCAAATCTTCATGGAATCTTCAAAATTCCTCTTATCATGTATCTAAAGAAAAAACATCTGCCCAGCGGCAGAAAAGAAAAAAAACGCTGCTGGGCAGACCCATTTTCACGCTTAATTTATATTCACTGGTGGCGGTTTTGAGAAATCAAGGCCGCTGCTTTCTTTCTGTCATTCCCAGCAGTTAAAGGCATGGCGGCCCACGGGAGGACGCCGCCATGCTGTTTTACTATCATTATAATCTAATCCACTTCTACCGCTTAAAAAAAGCCTTGCCCCGCCACGGGAATATTCCGGCTATGAGTATGAACTATACCATGTAAGAAAACAACAAAACGCTTCAAATCGTCGCCCGGTAGGTTTACGACCTGCCGGGCGATTTTTGTCGATTTTCGCGGATTGTCATTTCCGGCAAAAAATCAGATGGAAAAGGAGGCTGTCAGCAGACCAGGGCCAGCATAGGCCCCTGACAACGGACAGGATCATCCTGCTCACTCCCCACGGAAAGGAGGGATTTCTATGATAGAACAGCTCATTGCTGAAGCAACAGAATGTGATTTCAAAGTTGCTCTCGAAACAAAAAAGCCAAAAAGCTGGTTAAAAAGTGTCAGTGCCTTTTCCAATGGAATCGGCGGCACTCTGTTTTTCGGAGTCTCCGATGACCGGGAGCCTATCGGCTTGTCCGATGTTCAAAAGGATGCTGAAGCGATCAGCCGCTTAATCAAAGAACGTATCACACCATTACCGCAGTTTATCTTAAAGCCATTGCAGGAAGATGGTAAAAACCTGTTGGCTCTGGAGGTTTCTCCTGGCCGCAGCACCCCATACTATTACAAGGCAGACGGAGTGATGGAAGCATATATCCGTGTTGGAAATGAAAGCGTAATTGCACCAGATTACATTGTGAATGAACTGATCTTAAAGGGAACCAATCAGTCCTTTGACACCTTAACAACAGAAGCTGTGAAAAAGGATTACAGCTTCACACTCCTGGAGGCAACCTATCTGGAACGAACCGGTCTCTGCTTTGAGCCTTCCGATTATGTCTCCTTCGGTTTGGCTGACAAAAATGGGTTCTTGACCAATGCCGGAATGCTCATGACCGATCAGCACACAGTTTATAACTCCCGTATGTTCTGTACCCGGTGGAATGGCTTGGAAAAAGGCTCTATCTTTGATGATGCGCTGGACGATAAAGAATACGAAGGGAATCTGATTTATCTACTGAAAAGCGGCAGTGAATTTATTCGCAATAATTCCAAAGTCCGTTTTGTCAAAGAGGCACAGTATCGTGTAGACAAGCCGGATTATGCTGAACGAGCTGTGACAGAGGCTCTTGTCAATGCGCTTATCCATCGTGATTATATTGTGCTTGGCAGCGAAATCCATATTGATATGTTTGATGATCGGGTGGAAATCACATCTCCTGGCGGTATGTTTAGCGGCGGCTCAATTCAGGAATACGATATTTACAGTATTCGTTCGATGCGGCGAAACCCTGTGATCGCCGACCTGTTCCACCGCATGAAGTACATGGAACGCCGTGGAAGTGGTCTGCGCAAAATCGTCAGTGAAACTGAAAAGCTGCCTGGATACACTGAGGCATATAAACCCGAATTTTCCTCTACAGCGACAGATTTCAGAGTTATTTTGAAAAATGTAAACTACAACTTAGAGGGTGACACCCACCAAGTTATCCACCAAGTTACCCACCAAGATACTGAACTATCAACGGTGTCCAAACAGATTTTGACTTTTTGCACAACACCAAAATCCAAGAAAGAGCTTGCAGTATTTTGCGGCTTCAAAGATTTAAGAAACTTCACTTTGAAGCATATCAATCCGCTTTTAGAATCCGGGCAATTAGAAATGACTATTCCCGATAAACCTAAAAGTCGCAATCAAAAATATATTACAGTTCGTTCCGAATAAATAGAAAAAGCCGCCACTTCAAAATCATAAAGTGACGGCCCTTTCTAATGCCGGAATCTTTTTCCCTCGCCATGACAAAAAGCACCCAGTTATTTGTTACTGAGTGTCTGCATTAGAATCGTATTTAATTGTTCAGATTTGGTCTGATTATGCCAAACTCACCAGCAAAAAATCTGAAGTCTGAGAGTGCCAAAATCACCCTCAAAAATACCCCCGAAATTACGCTCTGGTTGTCCTATAGTTAACCACTAAAAATTGGGTGAAAACTGCTCTCGTTTAGACAAATTTGGTCAAACCACACAGATGCGTTTAGGTATAAGAAAACCCCGGAAATGACGTATTTCCGGGGTTTTTGAAGCATTTTGATTGTAAAATCGCGACCAATTATCTCTTGGAGAACTGCGGAGCACGACGAGCTGCTTTGAGACCGTACTTCACGAAACCGAAGCTCGATTTTGCTTGATTTTACGCGGTTTTTCAAGCTTTTTGCTCTTCGTCCACCAGTTCTTAAACCCACGATTTTGTAGGCTTTTGTCGGATTTTAACCCTAATCTTTTTTTGATGTGTCGATTGCTCTGTTGATCACCCCATGTAATTGGGCAGGTTTATTATACTTGACTTTAGCGTAAATGTCCATAGTCACCTTGCTGTTTTCATGTCCGGCAAGATACTGTACGGTTTTAGGATCAACCGAAGCATAAATCAGGTTCGTGATATAAGTGTGACGCAATTGATGCGGTGTCACTTGAAAATCCATCGTATATACCAACTTCGGATTGTTCGGCTGATGCTCACCAAGCTTCGGCTTTACCACATGCTTAATCTTCTGCCCATTCACATAGGTGTAATAGCAGCGTTCTTCCGTAGAACGAACTGCTATGTACTTCCACACCCTCACGAACTGAGATTCAGCCAGAGCGTTACCATTCCTGTCCGAGATCACATATTCCGATTTTGACTTTTCTTTTGCCTCTTCCAAACATTCCACCAGCTTGCCCGGAATAGGAATGTCCCTTTTAGCTGCTGGCGTTTTTAATTCTGTTGAAATCACTGGACGATTGTTCACAGAACGCCATGCTCGCCGTACCGAAATATATGGGGTGGCACCATCCAGGAAAACACAATCCCATCGCAGTGCAAGAATTTCTTCCCGCCGCAACCCTGCGTATAACCCAATCATTACAAAAACATACGGTGGTAATCCCCTGATTGTATCCAGAAGAATTTTCACCTGCTCATCCGTCAATGCCTTCTTTTCCTGCTTTGGTGTTCCGCCTTTTGCAGAAAGCGACGCAGCCGGATTATAACTGATGATTTTGCTTTCTTCTGCTGAATAGAAAACACATTTGATCAGCATATTCATTTTGCTGTACAGGGAAGCTGATTGCTTGGAGATTGGAACCAGCAGCAAACGAAGGTCATCGGTCGTCACTTCGTCCATATACATATCTCCAATAGCTCCAATAATGTATTTTCTTATCGTGCGCTCATATCCGCTCAATGTGTTTTCTCGCACACTCGCCGAGCGCATCTTCAACCATTTTTCGCAATACTCAGCTACTGTCGGATTATTCTTCCGGAATATTTCATCCTCAATACTGCGCTTCATCTCAACGGATTTATCGTACAGCTCTTCAGGAGTCTGTGCATATAGCGAAATCCATTTTCCATCCGCATCCTGCATTCGTGTTCTGTAATATTGAACCCCCCTCTTCATAATTGTTCCATATTCCGGCACTACTTTTTTTCTTGCCATTATTGCTTCCTCCATTTTCTTGATATCCAAATTGATCTTTGCTCTTTAATTATCCAGAATGCTGTTCCGGTTCTCAAGGATGTCGCTATATGTAAAAAGAGCAGGGATTATCCCTACTCTTTTTGATCTCATTCATGAAACGGTCTGGCCTATTCTGCATCCCACAGTGTAAAGGTATCCTCTAATATGCCCGCCAGTTCAACCGGCCGGTTATACTTTGCCTTTGCATAAATGTCCATCGTTATCTTGCTGTTCTCATGACCGGCAAGATACTGAACTGTTTTTGGATCAACCGATGCGTGAATTAGATTTGTAATATAAGTGTGCCGCAGCAAATGTGGTGTCACTTCAAAGTCTAAGCTATAAACCACCTTTCCATTATGCGCAGCTCTTTCGCCCAGCACCGGTTTCACTGTATGCTTCACTCGTTTTCCATTCTCAAAACGGTAGTAGCTCCGTTCCTTTACGGTTCGGGTCACAATATACTGCCAGAGCCTCTTAAACTGCGTATATGAAAGCGGTTCGCCCTCGCTGTTCGCAACAACATAGTCTGATGTGGAATTCTCCTTTGCTTCTCTCAGACATTTAGCCAGGCAATCAGGAAGCGGTACATCTCGATGAGCAGCCTTTGTTTTCAGCTCAGACATTATTACTGGTCGATTGTGTTCTGTATGCCAAGCTCTGCACACTGTCAAATACGGTGCTGCTTCATCCAGAAAAACCGAATCCCACTGCAATGCAAGAATTTCTTCTCGCCGAAGCCCCGCATACAAACCAAGCATCACAAATACATACGGCGGCAGTCCTCTTATCGCATCCAGCAATCTCTCCACCTGATCATCAGTCAAAGGGGTTTTCTCTTTTTGAGGAACGCCTCCGTTCTTTCCAGACAAATAAATTGTAGGATTGTCCTGAATCACTTTGCTTTCCTTTGCCGCCGCAAAAATACTCTTATAAAGTATATTGACCGATTTGTACACAGACGCTGATTTTTTGGATACCGGAACCAGTGCCAGACGAATATCATCCGCTGTAACATCTGCTATATTCATATGACCCAGAGGCTTTATAATATGCCGTTTTACTTTCGATGTGTAATCCGTCAACGTAGTGGCTCTTACCTGTGCAGATTGTAACAACAGCCACTTTTCGCAATACTCCTTTACTGTGGGGGATGATCTGCGAAATGTATTATCCTCAATCTGCTCTCTCGCTTCGAGCACCTTATCATATAATTCTTCACGGGTTCTGCCATACAACGCCACCCGCTTTCCATCAGCATCCTCAATTCGAGTCCGGTAATATTCCTTACCCGCCATGATGACGGTTCCGTACTGAGGAATCGCATATCTTTTTCTTGCCATCTTCGACACCTCCAAACTTTTAGCTGATATATTCATTATTGCGAATAACCTGCCAATACTCAACGATGTCGAATTTCGCTCCTGGCTGTTCTCTTCTTTCGGAAAGTCGGATTGTTATCCTTCGGCCTTGCACGATGTGTAGACCTTGCAATATACTCCTGAAGTCCAACTTCAGTAAAATAAACACAGCCATTCTCAACATACTGAACGTAAGTGATCAGCCCTTCCATTCTTGCATGATCCAAGGTGTCCAGGCTAATCCCCAACATCTCAGCGGCTTCTTTACGCTTAATCAATTTATCCACCATCAAAATTCACTTCCTTTCGGCATTTGCCTTGTCTTTTTTTCTCCGCCTGTTCCGGAATATAATATCCAAGCTGCACTTTCACAGCTTCATCAATTCCGCGCATCTGTCCCTTACTTACCTTGCCGAGATACCGAATCACACAGGTCTTATCACATGTATCAAGCTGCTCCGCCAATACCATCGAAGATCTTGCCAGCCCTTTTGCCTTCCGAAGGAAATAATGTGTTGGCTGGCTTCTTTTCTTTTGAATCTTCGTTGTCAGAGGAGCAACCGTAATCGTCGGCGAATAAAAGTTGCCGACATCGTTCTGAAGAACCACTACCGGACGAACACCGCCCTGCTTTGATCCTATCGGAACACCAAGATTGGCAAGGTAAATATCTCCTCGCCGGTAAACCCAGTTTTCTTTCATCTGGTTGCCTCCAATCCCATAATCATCTATGGATAAAAGCTGACAGAAAATAATACAACCGCTTTATTCTGACAGCTTTTCTTAAAATATGGTTTCTCTGTACTTTTTCTTGGTACCCCAGAGATCGGGGATTTCTCACAAGCGGCAGTGTGCTTCACTGCTCCATTGGAATTTAACCATCCCGCCTTCTTTATGGCCGGACCGCGAATTACGGAAGTATCATTGTCCCTGACAGGCTTTTACACCACCGTCGGTTGCAATCCGACATTTGCTGCTGCGATTCCGCTTCGCCCCTGTTGGGCATCATGGCGTGCAGTCGAAGGCTCGTTCTGTCAGTAATGTACTTGGAGAATGAGTATTCAATTTTCATAGTTCATCAGCCTTGTTGCCTTAGCTGTAAAGTAAGTATAAAAGAATGCGGTTTTACATAACACGCCGGAAACTGCGACTTTGCCCACCTAATTTTGCGAGTTCACATCAGTGCTTCCTGAAGCTGCGTAATGGCATCCTGCACTCTCTTTTTCAACGCATCCACATCCTGTCTCTTGCCAATGATCAGATAATCCAGCGTTACTCCAAAGAATTCCGAAAACAGAATCATGTCATTATAAGATGCCGATATTACTCCGCGCTCAATTTTGGAAATGCGTTTTGCATCAATATCAATCGCCTCAGCCAGGGCCTCCTGCGTATACCCTTTTGATTTGCGCAATTCCTGAATTCTTGCTCCACACACATGCTGATCGTAATACATACGTTTCTCCTTCCGCACAGCCGGTACAGAACCGGATCGACGGAAGGTCAAAAAAAGAGCCGCATGACGGTGAAGAAAAAATCCTATGCCGATAAAACAGAACATGGGTATCCCATAATTCTGTCTCATGCGGCATTCGGAAGACTTCGCCTGTCAGCGGCTCCACAGCACAGCTATGACTTATAAAATTGTGTTAATAGGGTTATTTATTGTCATCTCAACCATTCAAGGACGAATAGTAGAGCTGCAATCTCCGTAATCTTCTCATCTCCAAAACATTGAAGACGGTCTCACGTCCGCAGGCCTTGCATTTGGTCTGCACATGTCCTCTGGTATCCTCAAAGACGATGATTGAATTATGTCGGCAATAAGGACACCTGACAGTCCTGGGCTTTTGCGAAGCAATCGCATCCTTTGCCCGGATGATTTTAATCTGCATTTCCGCAGACGGTTCCGATACTCTGATATTCCTGCTCATGGCCACACCTCCAATGGATCACGATATTCATAATCCTTTTTCCGGTTCAGATAGCCCAGTTGTTCCAATCGGATAGCTGCTGCTGATCTCGAAACACCAAAGACACCACAGAAGGTATCTATCTTCACTTGGTCACTGTCGTAAAAACGCCATCCATAACAGGTCAGAGGCTTTCTGCTGTTGATGAACCACATCGCCCGATCCACTTCTGACTGAGGCATCAGAATGGCAGCTCCCAGCGTATTGGCCTGCCATTCGTTCCAATCTTCCTGCGTTCTCAGGACGCGAGAGCCATTCCCTCGCACTTCCGGTCTCTTATGGCAAGCTATCTTTCGGTCATCGGAATCCAGCTGAAACAGTATCTGGTGAGCGCACTCATGCGCCAGCGTAAATCTGCGTTTTCCGCAGAGTTTCCGAATATTCTCCGGTTCAATAAAGCTCTTGTCCAGAACCACATCATTGGTTTTCAGGAAGATGCTCCTCTGACTTCCATCAACCTCTATCTGATATTCTGTATCCACATACGCGGTCAGACCATAGATGCTTCCGTCCGAGGACAACTTTTGAAATGACACTTTCAGGTTCAGATAGTCGGATGCAAACTGGTCAATGGGTGTCGGAAGCGCGAATCTCGTCTGGTCATCTGCTTCGCTGCCGAAAAAGGACTTCTGAAAATCTCTTATCACTGCAACAGCGATTTCTTCTATGTTTTTCTGCGAAAGGATCATAGGCACGGCTCCTTTGCTTCAACGAACCATTTTTCATCTTCGTTGAACAGGAAACTCTCATGTCCACCGATCATGACCGTATAGCGGATTCCGCAGCCACCTACCTTCGTGGAAGCAGCCCGACACTTATGTTTCAATCGGTCGATCTCATACACCCGTCCGTCAATCCAGCGAATCAGGCGCGGGCGGATATTCCCCTCTGCATCCACATCCAAATTCACAGGTACATATACTTTTCTACATTTCTGTTCCGACATATTCTACGCTCCTCCTCTGTAAACCGGCGAATGTGTTGACTTCTTTTAGCAAAGAACTCACCAGATTCTACCGGTGCTGTATTAACCAATCATTCCTGTCGGCATAACCAAATCCACTTTTCGCTCTGTCGGCATCTTGCTTTTCTGAAAAAGTACCCCATTTTTAATCGCATCTTTCCCGAATCGGAATCGAATCTGCTCAATCGCTGCGTCCAAGCGTTCCTGGCGATCCAATGATTTCACATCAGTGAATAGGTCGTACTGTATCGGACAATCCTCTTCAAACAGGTTGATTGCCCGAACTGTCACCGAACGAATCTGGTGTTCCCACTGATAATTCTTATCAAACAGAGCAAATGCGGTTTTCGCCAGATAGGTGGGGCTTTGTGTCGGAATACTAATCCGGCACTGCCACTCCTTCGTGAAAAGCTCATTGTTGCGGATGGAAATCGCTATTCCGCCCGCTTTCTTCTTATGCGTTCGCAGTTTAGTTCCGATTTCCTGCACCAGCTCCAGCATGACACACCAGACTTCGGCGTTATTTTCCAAATCCTGCATGGTCGTTATCCCGTGCCCAATGCTTTTTACCGGGGAGACATAATCGGAACGCATAACCGGCGAATCATCCAGCCCATTGGCATATTTCTTAATCGCCAGTCCATTCTTTCCAAGGCGGCACTTCAAGAAATCATCCGATGTTGCAGCAAGCTCTCCAATCGTATGAATCCCATAACCGGACAGAACCTTCTCGGTCGCTCTGCCGACTCCAAGCAAGTCAGAGGCAGGAAGACACCAAATCTTCTCACGGAATGAATCTGCTTCGATGCAGGTAATTGCATCCGGCTTTTTCATATCCGACCCAAGCTTGGCAAAAATCTTATTGAAGCTCACTCCTGCGGAAATCGTAAGTCCTAATTCAAACTTAACAGTTCTGCGAATCTCATCTGCGATTTCAAATCCAGTTCCCATGCAGCCGCTTCCGGTCACATCCAACCAGCATTCGTCCATCCCATATGGCTCGATCTGATCGGTATAGCGACCGTATATCTCACGAGCCAGCTTTGAAAACTTCATATACTGCTCATAGTGCGGTTCCACGATCACAAGATCCTGGCACTTCTGCTTTGCCTGCCAGATTGCCTCTCCCGTGGAAACACCAAACGCCTTTGCTGCATAGTTCTTCGCAAGTACGATACCATGCCGTTCCTCCACAGAACCACACACTGCCACCGGCTTGTTCTTCAGTTCCGGGTTCAGCATACACTCAACAGAGGCATAGAAATTATTCATATCACAGTGAAGAATCACTCTCTTCATCCCGTATTCCTCCTCTCCGTTCGTGAAAGCACGAACAACTTTTCACGAACGCATTGACACACAGCATTTCTTGTGATACTATAATTACACGAATTGTATTTCGTGTTTTCATCGTCATTATAGCAAGCACAGTTTTTCGTGTCAATAGGTTTTTATGAAAAAGTGTTCGTGTTCGTCATCAAAAAAGAAAGAGGTATTTCTATGGTCTTCAAAGAAAGGTTGAAAGAAAAAAGAACAGAAGCCAATTTAACTCAGGTAGAACTTGCAGAGAAGGCCGGTGTAACCGCCCGCACAATTCAGAATTATGAGCTTGGCAGCCGCAAACCATCCAATATGGTTACGATCCAGAAGATTGCGGATGCACTGAATACTACTACTGAGTACCTACTGGGAAGCAGCGGCACCTATGTCGTAGAAGCTCATGAAAAAGGCGGCGCAAAAGCAGCGAAAGATATTGAAGAACTGGTCAGCGAAGTGACCGGTATGTTCGCTGGCGGCGAATTAAGCGAAGATGCCATCGAAGGAGCTTATAAAGCTCTGACCGATGCCTACTGGATTGCCAAAGAGAACAATAAAAAATACGCCCCGAAAACGAGGCGTAAAAAATCCGATCAGTGATATTTATCGTACACACTTTTCGCTATACTGTAAACTGGAGGTGGTATGATGAATGCGGAACAGCTTTCACGGGTCGGTGAGAAACTGGTAAAACGCTGCGGTTCCAGAGACCCTTTTGAAATTGCAAGGCAGCTTGGTATCAATGTCATGCTTTGCGAAAATTTTGGTTCCCTGAAGGGAATGTACCGGGTGATTAAGCGAAATCGCTTTATTTTCCTGAATAACAGTCTGGATGAAAACATGCTGCGCATCGTGTGCGCACATGAATTAGGGCATGACCAGCTTCACCGGAATATGGCGAAAACCACCCCGATTCATGAGTTCATGCTCTATGACATGAAATCCAAACCGGAATATGAAGCCAATATCGTAGCAGCGGAGATCCTGATGGACAGCGATGAAGTCCTTCGCTACATCTATGAGTATGGATACACAGCCGAGCAGATCGCCAGTGCGATGTCCACCGACATCAATCTGGTTGCGCTGAAGGTCGCACACCTGGCCACACTTGGATATAATCTGCACGCACTGGAACATAAGAGCAACTTTTTGAAATAATGTACCTTCGAGGAGCCTGGACTGGCTCCTCTTTTTTGTTGCAAATTGTGCAGGCGGTGCTTGCACAATTATCAGCCTAACATCTGCATGTGATAGAGCTTCACTTTTTCCTCGAACGGCAGTCCCGGATCAATGCCGACTTCTTCCCACATCACACCATACGGTGCGCCGCCATCTGTATATCCGGCGATAAAAGCAAAACGACCATCGCAGTCCTCATACAGTTCTCCCAGCCGTTCCCGTTCTTTCGCTTCCCGCTCCATTCTCCGCTGCCGAAGCCGCTGTTCTTCAGCCTGTTTAATCTGGTCAAGCTGCTCCTGTGTATAATTGACTCCAAGCTCCTGCAAATCTTTAGCGGCAGTCACAGCATCCACATGAAAGCGTTCCCGATAATGCTTGTTCATCTTTTTCGGTGAGCCGGTATAGGTGAGCAGCCACTGCTTGCCTTTTCGGAGGCGGGCTTCCTTTCGCTCAGCCTTCGTCAGTTTCTTTTTCTTTGCCATTTGCGAAATCTCCCGGATTTTTTGCTGATGATTTTGGGTTGCGCTTTTTCGGTGCTGTCAGCTCATGGCTCAAAGAAAGCAGGTCTTTGATGGCATCATCCAGTTCTGGTTTGCCAAGCTGAATACTAAGCCATTTTTCCTTATTCATGTGATAGGCTGGAAAATAGCCGTCTTGCCCACGAAGAGAGCCGATCAGCAGCGGATCACTTTTCACATTGAGAACATCAATGATGCCTGCCTCCGGCAGTCCCAACTTATCAGCAGATACTTCCAGAACCACACCATACCATTTATTGTTGTCGTTGTGCCGCAGCACTGCATTCCAGTCATGCCAGGGGTATTCCGGCTCTGTGCCGTACTGCTGGCGTATCCATGTAAATAATTCTTGTCGTGTCACTCCATCGCTTCCCAACTATTTTATGTGTGGTTTGTGCAACGACCTGTTGCACAAATTCTTGCCTCAGATAACTCTCCGCACTGCATTGATATCAGAAATCATCCAGCGCAGCATCTATCTCTTCCAGCCGATCAATCCAGCCCAGGTCAGATTTCTTCTTGGTTGCCGGTCTTTTCTTATCACCACCAACCACTTCAAACCGTTTCTCTTCTGTCCCGAACAAACCTTTTACCTGAATTCTGAAATCCGGCTTGTTGTTGGTCAGTCCTTGCATGAGCTGCACATTCTTGTATCTGGGCAGGAGGATTTGACAGATAGCCTGAATGTCTTGCTCCTTAATATACGGTGTCGCCATGAACTTTTTCGTTATGTAAGGCTTTATATCTGCCAATACCTGTGACATTGAAGCTTTCTTCTTGGTCATGACAATCCCCCTCGTATACTTGTCCAAACTACTTCCACGACTCAATTAGCACTGAATATAGCCAAAAAATCATTTAACAATCCACATACTTTCGCGCAACAGAAATATACTCTTGTCTCGTCAAACACTATCCTGTGTGCCTTCCGCCATACTTCCTGTCATAATAATAAAATGGTCTGTTAATTTTTCAAAAATTGCATTTTCCATTTTTGATTTCAAAATTCGAATATTATCGTATCTCTCGGCATTTTTCAGGAACCACTCATGTATATCTGTGGTTTCGATATATACTCTTTCATCATCCTTTAAAGAAGCCATAATTGAATCATACCAATTATTCACGATTTTCTGCTTCTGCTCCACTGTTAAATCAGCATATTCAACACAGCACCCAATTCTTGAAAACATTGCTGGCCCTAATGCCTTCTTTATTTCATTTTCATTTGAGAAATTACATGTAAGAAGAAAAATTGCCTGCCCAAGTTCGACGCTATAATTCGTATCAACATACTTGCCTTCGTCAAACAATTCATAAAAGGCATTGTATAGCGCAGGATTCACTTTATCAAATTCATCAATCAAAATTACATTTGATTCTCGTCCCATCATATCGCGAGCAAAACTGCTTTTGGAATGCTCTGCACCAAAAACGTAATCATATGCTTCTGATGTCTGCATCATTGAAAACTGAATGCGCAATAACTCTCCACCCAGCGATTTACTTATGCTTTTTGCACTTTCCGTTTTTCCTACTCCTGACGGTCCATAAAGCATAAGTACGACTGGTTTATTAGTTGCGCCAGTAGTCAAACGATACATTCCACTTAGAATCTGTTTTTTACACTCATCCTGGCCATAAACATCACTATTCAATGCTTTATATATATTTGTTAATGCGCCTCTATCCAATTCAGGGTACTGGCTTCCATAATACTCAATATCCCCATCAAGGCCTGCCTTTAACGATTCCAGCACACGTCTGGGCGGATTTTGAATATACAATGTTCCCATATCATAGTTGAGGTTCACAATATTAGCAAAATTCGACAAAACATGTGGCATTACAGAGCCATAATCATCCGCCCTAACAACACAATTATCTACTTCTATATTTGCTCTCAATGCATTCTCGCGAACCCCTGATTCGTTTGGCCTAAGCCGTGCATTATAGTGCTGAATCAGTTCCATAAAAGGAATTGTTTCTGAGTCTTCCGGAATCTGTTTCTCAAGAAAAATTTCAAAATCCTTTTTCGACCCAGTAAACACAACTACTTTATCAATCAACAGCTTCTACCCCCGCAAGCAAAACATCGAATACATCTAATGATTTTGATGAAGTCGATGTGTCTTCCACTTCATTACTTTCCTCGTATGACGGATTGTCCTTCGGTATTATAGAAACATCCATCTCCAATTCTTTACTTACATTTAGCATATCAATAGTTGTTCGTCCTACTTTGATTGCGTAGATGCTTAAATTCATTTTCAATAAATCACTAATCGTATACCCATTCTTAAACGAATTTATATTGAAGCGTAGTATGACCTTACTTTTTCCCTTAGTGCCGACAAATTCATAGTAACCTTTTGCATTTTTCAAGGCATTCTCAAGCTTATCAATTGCAATATTGAAATCGCCAGCCGGTATTGACGATCCTGAGCGCAACATTGATAAGTATGGAGAAACCATAACCATATAGGAAAGAGAATCTTTCTCTGCCGATATGACATATCCTTCAAACTTTTTTATGGCTCCTCTTGTTGTTTTTGAAGCACTTTTATTTTCGTTTTCATCAATGATGTGTAAAAAGTCTGTAAGAATCGTATTCTTCACTATGTTTTTTACCATTTTGTTGCGATTCAATGCTAAACCAGCAGAAACTTCGCCACTTGCCGACGCTTCCCAACCAAGTAAGGCCTTAAATACTCCGCCGATTCCCCCCTTGGCAGAAACATCTGCCTTTTGCTCTTCACTTAAATCACTTGAATTCAATAGCTCTGTTGTTTTCTCAAGCGTTCCTCCAGCAACAATCTGAACATAATCTGTGACTGAGTCCTCATCAAAATAAACAATCTTGCAAATTTTACTTGCCATGTTACTCTACCCCCAACGCCTTAAACACCGCATCTTCCGCACTGCTGTAGAAAATCAGATTAAAACTCCCTACCAGTTCCGGCGGCACAGTGCCAAGGTCTGCTGCACTGGTAATCGGAAGCAGCACTTTCTTTGCTCCGCTATCGAGGCACACCTGCAAACTATTGGCAAGCTCGTCCACTTTCAGAATCGTGCCGCTAATACTGATTTCTCCCAGCACGGCAAGTGTACTGACCGTAGGCCGTCCAAGAGCGATGCTGCATAGTGCAATCAATGTAGGCAATGCCAGCTTTCCGGTCATGCCAATGCCCTGTAAATCCTGATAGTTGATGATGTAATCCCGCATCGTGGTGCTGATGCTGCCACTGATTCGATTTCCGTTTGCTTTCAGGAAATTGAACGCCGTATTCGTGGATTCCTTGCAGTCACGGTCGCTGCCAAGACCAGTGCGTTCAAATTTTCCGTTACCGGGCAGCATCTGGCTTTCAAGGCGGAATACGCCGATCATGCCAGATTTGCCATGACTTACGGTATATACCTGTCCAGGATTGCAGATGCCATCAGGAATGAGCTTGCCGCCACCCTGCTCCGGCACAGAGACAAATTTTTCTTCAAATGTATCAAGGTCAATATAGCTGAAGTTCACATCATAGAATTCCATACCACCCAGCTTTTTCAGCTGCTCCTTGACGCGACGGCGCATTTCCAGCGCAAATACAAGAATTTCTTCAATCTGTTCCTTCGTAAATTCTCCATCCGGATACAGCAATTTCACATAGCCGCCTACAATCTTGCGGACAGCAATCGTATCGCGCTGGTTCAGGTTCTTTCCAAGGCGGAAATACTTATCCAACGCATCACCATACTGTTCTTTCCGCAGTTCTCGGATAAACTCTGCCAGATAATCCGTGATAAATCCGTAGTCGTTGGTAAAATGCTCCGGACGGAACTTCGGAATCTCCCAGCCTGGAATATAGCAATGCAGACGGTCAAGAAAGGCTGTGTCCGTTCCCATCTCCGGCGGGAACGGGTCAAACAGAGAAGAAGTCTTGAGCAACACATCCACGCTCTGATTGATGTTTCCTACAAAGACCATAGATGCCGATGCTGCCTTTTCCTCTTTGCCACGGGCAAAGGAGCCTGAAGCCATATAGTCTTTCATAATCTGAATGCCGTCTTTGTCCTTAAACTTGATTCCGGCAACCTCATCAAAGGCAACGCAGTCCCATAAGCCCACCAAGCCTACGGTTTTTCGTCCCATATTGTAAAACAGATTTGCAACGGTCGTCTGACCACCGGACACAAGGATACTGTTCGGGCTGATTTCTTTATAGATATGGGACTTGCCTGTGCTGCGCGGCCCCAACTCACAGAGATTGAAGTTGTTCTCCACCAACGGCAGCATACGCGCAAGCAGAAGCCACTTTTCCCGATTGTTCAGCTGTTCCGGCTCATATCCGCAGGAACGCAGCATAACATCCATCCACTCTTCCTGTGTGAATGCCTTGCGTCCCTCTCGAACTTCTTCAATGTCGATATGGGGCATCTGAATCGGAGTCAGCTTATGGATGCTGATGGGAGAGATGTCCTTCTGCTTTTTCTGTTTAGAGGAAATCGGCTGTCCATCTATATCCGTGATTCCAAAGCTGCTGTCTCCCTCAGACTCATATTCCAGCTGCACGATGCACCAGATACCGCCGCAAAGCAGCCGGTCATATTTTTCCGGATAATCATCCGTAATCGGCACATTGGTGAGGCCAAGGTTAGAGAACTCTGCAAAAAAGCAATCCTTTTTGATGTCCAGATGTACTGTCACCATATCAATAATGGTATGGCTCCCGTTCTTGCGCAGCTGTGAGAGAATTTTCTGAGCCTCATCTGGGCGGACAAAATTATCTGCCAAAATGCGCTTCACATTCTGAACGCCCTGCTCAATGATTGTCTCATCGTCTGAACTACAATACTGACCCAGCAGGAACTCCAGCACATAGACCGGAACATTTGCTCCTTCTTTTATTTTCTTTGTCAGGTCTTTGCGGACGATCCGACCGTCAAAGTTACTGCGCAGCTTCCGGCGCAGTTCTTCACGAGTATCGTCTGCCGCCATATCCATCATTTCCATACGGAATTCCTGCCTCCTCTGTATCAGAATCCGAATCCAAAGTCATCTGCAAAGGCAATGTCCATGATGACAGGCTGCCTCCACTGCTCCAGACCGCTTTCTTCGTCATAAACCACAAGGTAATATTGCTTGTCCTTGTCGTATTTCTTATTCTTGAATGTGAACCGCATCCGGAAGATACGCTTCTGTGCATTTTCCTCTCGATTGTCCGCCACATAACTGTTTTCGTTCGAAATTTTCTCATTGTCCTCCGAGAGGAAGAAAATGCGGTATTTTGCCGCTTTTACAGTATCACTGACTGCATCCGACTGGATAAAGTCCATGGAAGTGATCAGGTTCGTAATCTTATGGACGATGCTGACCAGAGCGATCTCTGCATTCTTTGTCTCCATGTGACCGCGTTCCATCTTAAACTCCAGCACCGGCACCAGCATTTCCTGCGGTGAGGAACCGCCATGCACATAGTTAGCACCGCCTCCAGCCACCTTAAAGACATTGCTGCTGACTGGATAGGACACCACCTTGCTGTCCTCATTCCCCAGAACGCGTCCCATGCTCATATGGTCGATGCCGTCATCTTCCAGTGCCACCTTGGACACAATAAATCTGCGATTGACAAATGCTTTGTCCGCGCTTTTCCCGGAAATCTTGTCACTTTCTGTCAACTTATCACGCTTGTAAATAAAGCCATGATCGGCAGTGACGATAAAATGATAGGTGTTGCCGCTGACGGAGATTCGATGAATCAAATCCATGATTTCCTGAACGGCTTCCTCACACGCATGAAACACCTCATCCTCGGTATTTGCCTTGTCTCCACGCGCGTCGATCTGATTATGGTATACATAGATGATCTGACGTTTTGTCAGCACATCTCGCAGCTCTGCCACTTTCAGATTTTTGATATCATCGAACTGTACACAGACACTATCCGGGTTATAGCTTTGCAACACCTGCTGCCGACCGGCCAGGTTATCACAAAGAATCCCATCTGCCAGTACCTGAAAATCATCCGTTATCTCCAGTGTTTTATGCGGCAAAAGTGCTGCCATACCAAGCCTCGTATAAGACGGAAGAACACTCAGCTGTACAGAAAGTTTTGCCGTGCATTTCGGGTCATCCTGCATTCGGGCAAACAATTCCTGTCCAACCTCGTAACGCATGGCATCCGAAATAATGACCACGGTGCGTTCCTTGGTATAGCGCAGGTTTGTATTGTAAAACTCCCGCTGCAACGGAATTGCCGAAAATGCGGCATCCTGCTGAATTCCAGCATTCCAGGCAGGGAGCAGGCAAGCCAGATATTCGTTTGTGTAGATATTTTCCACCAGTTCTCGAAGCGGCTCAAAGCTTTCCGTGCTCTCCAGCTGGTCGTAATAATAGTAGAATTTCCGATACTGCTGATCCATATTGTAATCCACAGCAAGATATCGGTCGATGATTGGCTTTAAGCCATCTGCGGCATGGTAATCTGCTTCCTTCACCATGCTGTACGCGCTGGAAAGCAGCTGATAGGTCTTCCCGGTCTTTCTGCCAAAGTGCATTTTAGCCCGCTTTTCACAGAGTTCCGGAATGGTTAATCCGTTTACGATTGCGCCGATATCTTCCGAAACAAGTCTGCCAATGAGCCACTTTACCAACACCTGATCCACGGCAAGAAAAGTGTCGCACTCCACCAAATCGTCCACTCGCATTCCTGCAAATGCCGAAAGAACATTCAGCCCTTTGGCAACGTGCGCCGACAGAGCATCGTATTTGTCCCGGTACAGGACGCTGTTCATCAGGCTATCGAGAAATGCGATGATATTACCGGACTTGTAGGAGACAAAGCTTTTCCATGCTGCCGGAAGCTCTGCCTGCACATATCGACCAGTATAAGTAACGAACAACGTTACCAGCAGCCGTTCCAAACTCGGTTTTGTATCGGTGTATCCGAAATGCTGCTCACAGAGTTGCCAGAATGCAGACAGCAGGTCGTATTTTTCAAACTCCTGCAAGAAAGCATTGTCCACCAGCTCGCCATCCGTCAACACGATGCGCACGACTTCCTCAAAAGAGCAGGTACGCGCCTTGCAGACTGCACTCAGCAGACCGACAAGGATATTTTCTTCATTAAAATTCTCGATTTCCAAATCATAGAACCGCTGAGTACGCTCTTTATTGGCGAAAAACTTGATGTGCTTCTCAATAACCGGCTTGTACTTTTCCTCAATACCCAGGTCAACCGACAGCAGGGAAGCACGGTCGGCAAAGAACCGTCTGGAATACAGCATTGTGTCTTCCAGATGGTTGTCCCTTACATCCGGCTTGGGAAACGGTGCATAGATCAGATAATTTGTGGTCTTATCCACACGCTCCAGAAAATACTTTGTATAGAACTGGTTATCCGGCTGGAGATGGTAGATCTTCGCATTCTGAAGCTCCACCGTCTCCATATCCTCAGCAAATTCTGCCTTGTCATCGTACCAGAAAACCAGTTTCCGGGTCTCCCCGGTAAATTCCGCATTCAGGCGGTCTATAATTTGTTTCAGGTTCAATTCTGCCATATCAATTTCCTTTACTTGATAGATTCCGCCCTTTGGGGAATATCATACAGGCAGTTACGCTTTGATCCGGTTGTTGCCTGTGATGCTGCTAATATAATCGTCAATATCCTGCACGATGCAATGATCCCCCATTGTGTGCAGTGATTCAAAATATTTTGTGATATACCCATAGATGCCATACTCTTCAAAGGTCTTTGCCACATCTGCACCGGAAAGCCCTTTGAAATGACGATACCGCTCCATGCAATAAATCAAAAAATTGGATTCTTTGCTCATCGCTCACGCCTCCTCCGGGTAATCATAGGAGCCTGTCAGAAGTTCATCTTGATACATGGTATACAGCGTCATCGGGCTGTAGTGCCACAATTTTGATTTTTCATCCGAAAGCTCCTGATAGAGCTTGGACTGATAAAAGCGGGAAATCGCTTTTTCATCATCCACATTGCTGTTTTTTGTAATCTGTTCGATGATGGGCGGCACAATGATTGCAAGCATTGCGCTGAACTGATCTTCGTTCATACAAGCTCCCTCCCTTCAAAATGCAAGTATTGCAGGGACTTTTCAGTTGCAAACACCAGCTGGTTGAACAATTTCCGAATCTTGAGTGCCGCCAGTGTTTGTTCCTTATCCAGCACTCCGGTCATATACAGGGTAATGGTGCGGTACACATCATCATTTGCCACAGCACCATAAATCAGGTCATGCTGCTTTCCCTGATAGGTTCCCTGACGGTTCTCAGCTACAAAATCCAGCCAAGCTTCATCTGGGCTGTCAAAGCGCAGCAAACTGCACTCCTTGAAAGCCACTGCCTCCTCTACGGAATAAATATTCAGCGTAGCAGCTCCTGTTTTGCGGCGGTCAGTGACCTTTTGAGCGAAGTTCACTGCCTGATCGCGGTTGGTGGTGGTATAAAATCCAAAACCGAAGTCCAGATAGCGATTTTGCCGGATAAGTTTCGGCTGTTCTACGATAACATTGCTTCCGTGGTACAAAATCATTGCAAACGCCTCCTGTTCCTCTTATTTCTTCTCTTTCACCATGATGTTCTTACTGTCCGCCAACACCTCATAGAACTTGCCGTCCTGGGCAGTCTGGAGCTTACGGTAGTTGACCTTTACGCCGTCATCAAGGTCAAGCTCGATACGGGAAAGTGCCAGATGGCTGATCTTCTCATCATACTCCCGGCATTCCTTCAGCTGCTTGGCGAGTTTATCCTTGCGTTTGGAGGCTGCTGCCACCTCGCGGGCATTCCCGCTGTGATCCATCATATCCTGCATCCGGTTGATTTCGGATTCATATACACGCTGCATCTTGTGCAGGTAGTCGATACGCAGGTTGCCGATGGTATCCGGCGTATAGCGGTGCAGGTAAACCAGTGCCTTAAAGCCATTCTGCTTTCCGCTGTCAAACAACCAGTAGATCGGACGCTTGCCGGAACCGGTGACAGAGTATGTCTGGCAGTGATCTTTGAAGAAATCATTCAGGAAGTAGTTGCGGATGATCTCCCGGCTGGTGCTGCCCTTATTGCCAAGGGCTTTTGCGATATAATCGAGGTTTGCTTCCAGCGTATCAGCACCGTACACTGCTTTCAGCCATGCACACAGGCGCGATACAATATCATCGTCCAGATATTCTTCATCGGTGATGGGGATAACACTGTCGGCATCCGGGAAGAACATTTCATCCACCACAATACCCTCATTGCGGTATGCGCGTTCCAACTCTTCAGCAGAAATCGTTCCAGGGCGTTCGTTCATCTTATCCACAAATGCCTGCAAGGAATACGGTTCTCCAGCAAAAAGCAAACCATCCTTATAGGTAGAGTAACGGCCAAACATACAACCCACCGCATAGCTGAGCAGGCTCTTGATGTCCCGCTGCATGTCCGCCTTGCGCACGGTCACATCCTTGTCCTCCACTTCTGGGGTCAACTCGTCCTGCAAGCCGTAAATGTCGATAAATATGCGGTTCAGCTCTTCTTCATTGGCTTTCAGCTGGTTAAAACGGTCGTCACATTCTGACTGCCACTGGATAAAGGCTTCAGAAATCGTGGAAACATTGCGGAGCAATGGGTGCTTCTTAAAGTCCCAAGAAACCTCAAAAGAGTCCCACTCTGTGTTACTGCCATCAATGCAATGTTTAACACGCTCTACTATACTATCCAAAGAATCCGACTCTATCAGTGGCAACTTCCTAAGATATCCAGATTCAAATCCCATCGAAGGTGAGAGAATCTTTAACAGTGAAGCGGCTATTTTGGAGTTCATAAATCCAAGTAAATAGTATTTCGTCTTTTCATTATTGCAAAACAGTCCATATCCACTGTTAGAATATAAAAATCCTACCGGGCAAAATCTAAATGAGGTCTTCTCTGTTCCAATAACAGTCCAAGTCAATGCAGAGCTGAATATATAATCCAGATTATAGTTATGTGAACGTATCCTGCCCGTCTTTTCATCTTTGAAATTCTGAATTTCAAACCCATCATTTTCCCAGTTTACTACTGTATCATTATTGCCGTACCATTTTCTCTGTTCCCCTCCCTTAGCAAACGGGAACCATTTCTTTCGGCTCTCAACAGCTTCTTTTCTTGACGAGATATTAATCCCAAATTTGTTACGGTTCACCTCAAACCAAAGTCGAATGAATCTATCATTATTTGCGGTTGCCATACCAACGCGAGGTTCCGAAACATCACCAACTAAATGTGACTTTTTAAATGCCGATAAAACAACATCTGATGCCCAGTATGCAGTATAAGGTGTCCCTTGAATTTCTCTTAGTTGTTCATTTGTTTTATTAAAACGGTGTTCACCAGAAATAAACATCGCAGCTTTTGCTGCTTCATTTTTCCCGCCAACTAATTGAACAAAGGTGCTATTATAATTTGAGAAATAGTCATTGCAGAACACAAAGCTGCTTGTCTGAACAACTTCTCCATTTATCTCATCAAATGCATGTGGTCCTAAATGTGCCAAATTTATCAGTTCTTTGTTTAATAGTTTATCGCGTAAATTCTCATAACTTGCAAGAAACATCCATGCATGCTGTGTTATCATCGCTTGATAACCACTCACTCGCGTCATCAAACCACATCGTTCAATAAAGACTGCAAAGAGATCCACTTTACTATCAGGATAATTTGCTTTAACAAAGTCATTCACTTTAGGGCTTAAATTACTTATAGCTGCATACGGTGGATTCGTAACAGTCACCCAATATTTTCGTGCTATTGTCTCGCCGATATCAATGAGCCGATTCAGCTGCTCGGCAGTATCTTCCACGCCAACGCTATCCATGCTGATCTGCCCAGCGGTGTCCTCCGCTGCTACAAACCGGCGCAGCAAATCCCAGTTGTAGCTCTCCACATTCAGGATAGAGCCGTATTCCTTGGCATCGGTCAGGGTGTCCAGCAGACCTTCCAGCTGCATCTTGGCAGCATTCTTCTCAATATCGTCCATCCCTGCACCGAAATACTTCAGGTGAGCACGGTTAATGCTGTTACTCTCCTGAATGGCATAGACATGACAGGTGTTCTCGCCGTTCAAGATACGGCGGTTGTACTGCCGTGCTTTCATCATCACGGCAAAGTACGCCAGCTGATAGGCACGGTCATCAATGTCCAGACCGTAGATGTTGTGTTCCAGAATGCTCTTTGCAGCATCACGCTGGCTGTAACCGGCACTCTCGTAAATCTGCATCAGCACATCAAAGGCGTATACGAGGATATGGCCGGAACCCATGCAGGGGTCGATGAGCTTGATGTCTTCCGGGTTCAGGGCAGCGTACTCTTTACGAATTTCCGCCAGTTTTGCCTGCACCTCCGACTCCTGCTGTGCCTCTTCCAGATAGTATTTCCAGTTTTCTTTCAGGCCGCAGTCCGGGTGTCCTTCCACCCACAGACGGCCAAGGCTGTTCTCCACCATGTAGCGGACGATCCAGTCCGGGGTGAACAGCTGGGTCACGGCTGGGATTTCCTCTTTGGTGATCTTGCCGTTCTTGGCAAAGGCAGCGGCTTTCGGTTCAGTGTTGTAATACTGGTACAGCCAGCCGATAATCTCCACCTGACCACCGCGCTCGATGTTGAAGTCATCCTCCGGGATATCGTGGATCAGATGATAGACCACGCCATCCTGGTCAATGACGGACAGGCTGAGCAGCAGCTCGGTGTAGTTCTTCGTCTTTTCAAACAGAGCTGGCAGAATTTCGTTCAGGGCATTGCACTGTTTCAGGAACAGAATGCGGAACACCTCGTCCAGCTTATTGTCCTGCTTCAGCTGGAAAATCTGAGCTTCTTCCTCCGCAGTAAAGGGCAGCTCTGCGTCAAACGGCGTTGTGACCAGATCTGGCTCCAGCTTTCCGCTCTCGGAAGAAAGAACCCGGATATGGGAAGGCAGATAGTCGTTGACCTCCATGAAACGGATGGCGATCAGGCGGTTAAACCATGTATAGGCAACCTCCTCGATCACATACTGATATGCGGTTTTGTAGTCGGTATCCTTTTCCTTCTGCTGGATGACCTCTATCAGTTTGTCACGCTGGCGCACAGCCTCGCCGGAAATCGAATACGGTTCTGCAGTGCCGATATCGAAGAACTGAGTGCCGCCGAAGCTCTGCGGCAGCGGCTTGGCAATGCCGTCCTCTGTAATACCGATCAGGCGGGCATCATAGCTGACATCTGCAATCAGCTTATTCCGCGCCCAAATCGCAAAATTCTTTATGGCTGTCTTGTTCATGGAGCCAATCCTCCTGTCATTTATAGTTCAATGTTGACGATTGTATCTTCGTCCATCTCTTTCAGCAGGTTTTCACGCAATGCGGCAAGGTACTTATCAACATCCTCCTTGCTCTCCAGCCGCCACGATGCAGTCTTGGCAACCGTCTTGATGGAAACATTCTTCGTGGTGCGCACCTTATATACCGGCTGCGGTTCTGCGACCTTTTCTTCCGGTTTCACGGTCTCGCCGCGCTTTTTCGCCTCTTCTTCCTGACGCTTGCGCTCTGCCTCGGCCTTTGCTGCTGCTTCCTGCACAAGACGGATATCCTCTGCGTTCATCTCATTGAGCAGGCGCAGCTTCAGTGCCTCCGCCTTATCTGCATAGCTACGCAGAGTGGAAACATTGTTGCAGTGCTCCGCACCGTCCATGATCTCCTTAAACAGTTCCAGATAACGGTTGAACTTCGCATCCTTATAGGACTTGGTGTTCAGCACTTCAAAAACACGGTTCCGATCCTGATTGATGGAATCCTTGACCGGCTCTGCCTGCTCTTCCAGGATGCGCATATAGCAGTTCATAAACTTCTCGCGCAGCTCCGGCAGCTTCGGAATCTCCTTGTAGGGCTTCGCCATCCGGACGATGGTGCGCATCTTAGCCACCACGTCTTCCAGTTCTGCATCCACGATGTAGGTCTTGCTGTCCTCGTAGATATTCAGCATATCCAGCGCACGGGTGAAGATGGTCAGCTGCTCACTGCCAAAGAAATCACGGATAGGCTCATAGTCCTCGCCAAAATCCATCAGATCATCCTGCTCGTCAAATACAGTCTTAAAGAATTCCAGCGGTGCCTGAATCTGTACCAGTACGGAAAGCCGCTTCTTGCCCTTTTCCAGAAGTTCCTTTCCTGGATAGGCGTAATTCTCATATTTCGGTTCCAGCCGCTCAATCTCAGTGATTCGATTCTCGCAGTAATGCTGGAAGTTCTTCATGATGGTATCTTCGTCATCGGCAGGCGGTGCCACCTTGAACAGCTCTTTCATCACGGTGCGGACGGCCTTTTTCTGGTTTTCCGGCACACGGACGCGCACTTCCGTCAGCAGCTTATCCACAAACTGCTTCTTCGTGATGTACCCGATGATTTCCTCTTCGGAACGATTGTTCAGATTGACGCTCTCACCGTTGACCGTAAAGGACAGGTCTCCACGCTTAAAGAGCCGTGCCACCAGCCAATGGATATCGTCTTCTACAAAGCCATAGGGTGCTTTCATAAAGCGATCCTTGATGGTTTTCATAGAAGTTTTCATGTGCATCCGAGAATTGCCCGCCACAAATTGCAGCACATCATCCAGTGCGTGAACATTGGATTCTCCGGTATCTCCCAGTGCCAGTGACAGCTGGTTGCTGGTCTTAAACATCTTCCGGATGTCTGCTTCGCCCATCGCTGCGTCGATGTAGGACAGCTTGTGGTAAACCGTCTGCACCAATCTTCCGATAGCCTCGTTGATGCGGCTGGTCACTTCCTTGCCGGAAGTGTGCAGCACATCGCCATTGACATAGATGGTAGCCTCTTTCAGAGCTTCCGTCAGGTAAAGCTTGGCGTTACCGTTACGTTCCCGCATCTCCACGCGCTTTGCTTCCTTAATGGTCTCATACTTGGCAAGCTGCACAGAAGTATTCTTGCGCAGGAACCGCTCAATTTTCAAGTATGCCCGCATTTCCGTCAGGAACGCATCATCGTTCGGCAGAACCACAAGGACTTCCTTGCCCTGGCCGGAGAGCAGGCGCAGCGTACCATCATCGGTGCCGCCCTCATACCACGGGGTCAGCACACGGAGGCCGATATCGTAATTCTGATTTGCCTTATAGGGGCGGTCATCCACTGTCTGATTGAAGGAGAACGCATACCGTCCACCAAAGCTGGGGTACTGATACTTCTTACTGGAGAAAATGTCCTCATAGATCATCTCCGCGATCTTCGTGATGACCTCCGGCATCTCCACATTTTCTTTTTCGATTTCGTTGTTGATTTCCTGTTCCTCATCGGTCAGGAATACATAGATGGAGCCATTCTTCTGAATCAGCATCTGGCGCATCAGCACTTTCAGTGCGTCCTCCACCTGTGCTTTCAAAGAGATACGATCATCGTCAATGCTGGTAATCATCAGGCTGACGATGTTGTCCACATTGGCTTCGATCTCCAGAACATATTTAATCAGGAAAAGGGTCTTCAGCACATTGATGGCAAAGACATCTTTTTCCTTCTTTTCCGGGTTGATGTAGCTGTTATCATAAGCGCGGATGATCACGCTGCTGTGGCTGTGGTCGAGGAAGTTCTCCAATGCATCATAGAACCGATAGAACGGCACGATTGCCCCCATCTCATCGTCCATCAGCTGCATGGCGGACTCTTTGAACAGAGCCAGCATGGAACGTTCGCCCTCGGACAGGTGCTTACCGGATGCACCGTGGGTACGGATGCTGGTCAGTACACTTGCAAGCAAATTAAACTGGTACGGAACAAAAGGATAAACCTCTGCAAAGTCTTCTGCGTTGGCGTACAGTTTTTTCTCCACACCGTCATTGAAGACAATCAGATTTTTGATGATGGTTGCTTTCTGGTCATAGAGCAGACGCAGGCTCTGTGCTGCGGTCTCAGTCTTATCCAGAATACGCTTTTTGATAACAGCGTCTACATTGGCAGAGGACAGAGAAAGGCGTGTATCGAAACGTCCCTGAATCTTGGAGAAGTCGTTACCCTTCACCTTGGTAATGGAGTCGATATCCTGTTGGCTCGTTACGATTACCCAAGCCTTACCCATGCATTCCTTGCCCAGTTCTTCCGTCACTGTCTGAAGGTTCAGCATCAGCTTGGAATCATCACCAATGTACTGACCGATCTCATCCACAAGGAAAACCACATGGTGGTTGTTACCTTTTTTATCAATATAGGACTTCACACGCTTGGCAAAATCCTCAATGCTGATCTGGTAGCTCTCGGTTGCTTTCTCACACCAGTTACGGGCAGCCGATTCGCTCATGAAGTCCATGTCAGAAAGAACATCGACAACGGAATCCTGAATGAAATCGAAGTCCTGACGAGAGCTTTCCCACGGATCGCCATACTCTTCTTCAAACTTTTCCTTAAACTCTTCAAAACGACCTTCCTCGGAAAGCCTGCGCTCCAGGTCAGCAAGATGCGGCATGGAACCGCAGAAGCCCTGCATCTCATTGAAAACTTTCAGGAATACGTTCACAATGGCATCTTTATTTTCTTTGCCATTAGAATCGCTTTTGGAATCAATGTTGAAAAGAATCACATCTGATGGGGTGTTTGCTGCCAGCTGCATATCTGCCAGCACCATCTGATTGGTAATCTTCTGATCTTCGATAAAGTAGTCGATGGCATGTTTGTCTCCGACCTGTTTATTCTGAAGCAGATAGGACAGAATTTTCAGAAAATGAGATTTACCACTTCCAAAGAAGCCGGAAATCCAGACACCCATTTTCGGTGTGGTTCCCTGAATACCTTTTTTATATGCTGCAAAGAAATCTGCAAAATGACGCTGAAGCTCACGGGTCACAACATACTCTTCCAGCTCCTGCGCTACATTTGTCTCTTCACCCTGACCGACAATGATAACGCCCTGTATCTCACGGTCAATTTTCTTTCGGAACATGTCCTTGATCTGCATAACAGTTTCCTCCATCCATTACTTTACCAGTCGGAATGCCCGGTAATAGTTATCGTCTTTAATCTCATTGAACAGAATCAGCTCCTGCTCATTATAGGTTCCCGGAAAGAACATCACGACCGGGCAGCGCACAAATGCCTGATGCAAGTTGTTAAGCACCTTGTGGGAGCGCAAAATCGGATAGCACTTGCCGATACCGATTAGGAACACGACTGCATTCTCCGGCGTATGTTCTTTGATATATTGCACGATCAGGCTGTCATCGTCATTCACCTTCATGGAGTTGGTCACTGCCTTGACGATGCGCTCGATTCCTCGCTTTTTTTCAAAGTCATAGCACTTATCCATGAAGTTTTTCTTTTCCAAAAAGTCAATGATGATATCATACAGGTCAAAGACCACAAGCTCAAAATCATCATCGCCCCGGTCATTCTTATTTTTCAGATACTCTACGCGCTCACGAACTTCCAGTTCCTTTTCCGGTGGATAATCAAACACCCAATAATTGACCTCATTTGCGCGGCCTGTTCCTTTTCGGAAAGACGGCTTATGGATTGCAAGCTCCATCTCATCCAGTCTTTGGCTTAAATCCATTTCATCTTACCCCCGTCAGTGTTTTTACCATGATGCCAAGATCATGGTCATAAAGCCAATGCTCAAATGCAATATCAAGAATTGGCTTCAGTATTTTTCTTGTGCTGTTTGCCCGGTTGCTTTCTAAAAGGCCAGCTTCATAAAGCTGCGTTTTATAGCAGGAGCCGAGGCGGTGCAGCGTATAGTCTTGAAAAGAAGCCACCTTCTCACTCTGTTCCTGCTTATTTTTGAAGAATATCCGGATATCCGCATCCGTCAACTCATCCGAACCAAGAATCATTTTTTCCCGCACTACTTCATACACAAAATCAAAGAACAGCGTGTCATGCAAAAGAGCCGCAGTCAGCACAAATAATTTTTGTGTAGCAAGATCACTGCTCAGAAAGATTGGATAAAAGCTTTCATCTAATGTCTTGATACGGGCTGTTACAGTAGAATAAATCTGCTGCGCTCGTAGTTTTGTCGGTGCGCCATAAATGTTTGTCTCTTCATTCAACTTTTTAATGTCTGCAAAGCTCTTACCCTCGCTCAAAAGCTGCACGGTTTTCCGAAATTCCATGAACCAGAACGAAAATTTCACAGCTCCGGCACTATACGGTTTTCTTTCCATCTTCGTTCTCTCCATTTCCGGATTTTGTTTTAATGTATCTGCCGCTTTTGATTCTGGCATCCTTCGGCTTTTCGGCGTTAATAGGAATGACCCACTGATGGCCTAAACGCTCGGCACCATCAATTCGCCCTTCTGTGCATAATGTCTGTACTCTCCTTGTGCAGATGCCCCATTTTTCAGAAGCCTGCTTAATCGTCATGAAATCCATACGGAACCTCTTTTTCGATGTCTAAAGTCACTCGCAGCAAGTTAAAATTTCTCATTTATATTCTACTCCAAGAAACGAACAAAATCAATCGAAAGTTCTTCCAATTTTTGAACGATTTTTTAGAACCCACTCTTCTGCAAGCAGGGCTTTCGTGACACGAAAGCGATTTTCTGCTTGTTGGGGAAACTCCCCAATCCCCATAGAACGCTGCCTACGGCATCGGGCTGCGCATCCGTTCCGGATGCTTTAACGGCAGTTCCTGCCAAAGAAAAAGCCAGAGTGAATCATCACCCCGGCTTCAAAAAATATTTACTTGTGCTTGCGGCCTCCACGCTTTTTGTAGTCCTCGTCTATACGCTTTTTCCAGTCCGCACTCAGCGGGGCACTGCACCGGACGGAGCTGATTGCTTCGCTGACCACCTCATAATTCAACGCGGTTCCTTCACTGTCGCACTGATAGTTGACTGCACGATCTGCGCCGATTCCGAACTGGCTTGCGGTCTCTACTGCGTCAATATTGGCACCAAGGAACAAAAACTCCCACCCGTATTTTGCTTTCTGCCGCTCGATCATCTGCTTCACTTTTTCGCTGTTGTACCGGCGGCTGGCATTTTCCATTCCGTCCGTAGTGATTATAAACATGGTGTGTTCCGGCACATCCTCCGGTCTTGCGTACTTATGAACATTTCCAATGTGATGAATCGCACCGCCGATGGCATCTAAGAGTGCTGTGCATCCGCGAACCGCGTAATCACGGTCAGTCATCGGCCGGATGTCCCTTACATTTACACGGTCGTGCAGGACTTCGCTCACATTGTCAAACAGTACAGTTGAGATCAGTGCTTCGCCCTCTGCTTTTTTCTGCTGCTCAATCATAGAATTGAATCCGCCGATGGTATCTCGTTCCAATCCGCTCATGGAACCGCTGCGATCTAAGATAAAAACGATTTCTGTTAAATTCTTTCTCATATGCTTGTCCTCCCAAAAGATTATGGCTGCTCGGTTTCGTACCTTACAGCCATAGTATAGCGATTTTCTTTTGTAGAGTGGTCGCATGGAAAGCGACATTTCTTTGTCCTTATGCTCCGATCAGGCTCTGGTCAAAAGCAAACAGTGCCTCGTTGATTTCATACACATTGTAGTTTCTTCGTTCGACAAAATATTCCACAATGATGTCGAATTTACTCGAATGGGAAAGGGTAAAACCCGCCTTACCGAGCATTTCCTGCATCTGGGCAAGCGGCAGCTCCAAAGCCAGGGCAAATGCCAGCACCGTTGGTTTGGATGGCTTATAGAATTTATCCGAACGGATCTTCGAGAAGAGTTTCCGGT